>Ga0222713_10002533_pt1 | contig 19464 bp, 18 predicted proteins | sample C33_649DmetaG_FD_165061 | JGI IMG/M metagenome (GOLD analysis project Ga0222713, IMG submission 165061) | Estuarine water microbial communities from San Francisco Bay, California, United States - C33_649D | ecosystem: Environmental > Aquatic > Marine > Unclassified | place: USA: California...
GTTCCGCCGACCATCCCGCCAGACGCGCGCGCGCCACCTGGGCGATGCCAAGCCGCCGATCGCGATCCGCACTGGCCTCCAGTTCCCCGAGCACACGCGCCAGCTCGTTTGTCAGCTCGGTGTATTCCTGCTCCCCGCGCGTCGCACCATAGTGCGCGGCCCGCAGCGCCTGGGCATACGCGGTCGTCCGTTCTTCATTCACCAGCGCGCGTGGCACGGTGAGCAGATCAAACGACTCCGCGACGTCGCCGCCGCCAAGTTTCACCATGCAGACCAACTCGTCGGGCAGCATGGCGCAGTCCCCATGGGTGTTCAGGACGCGACCGTCCAGAAGGAAGATGCGCGACTGGGCGGTCTGGCCGGGCGGATGGGCGTGTCCCGGCGCGATGCCGGCCAGCATCTGAATCGACACGAACACCACTGCCCCAATGAACATCCCACCGTCACTCTACCCGGGCAGCCGCCCATCTGCCCATCCGCCCATGCGCCCATCCGAACGTGGGTGTGGAAAACCTGTGGATGACGTGTGCATTGGCTGTGGACGCACTGTGCGTGTGAATAAAGTCGATCGGAGGGCCAGAGGGAGAACGGACGACCTGCCACTTTCGTGTGCAGCTTCGTACGCCGCTTCGCTTGCGCAGCTCGTGAAGGACCGCGACAATCGTCGTTCGGCTGTGACACCAGTAACCACCACCCCCACCCTCGTGCGTTTTGAAGACACCATCAACGGGCGGCCCGTCCTGATCGAGGTGTCGTCGCTGGGCCGTGACCGCTGGCGGGCACAAATCGCTCGTGTACCCGGGGGACGGACGGCGCTGATGCCGTTCTACGGGGCCACGCCTGTTGAGGCTGCAGAACATCTGAGTGGATGGCTGACGAGAGCGTCGCGGCGGCTATAGTAAACGCATGGTGAAGTCGATTCGAGGCGCGGCCGCCCTGACGGGTCTTCTGGTTCTGAGCTGGCCGCTGGTGGGTGCGGCACAGACACCCGCTCCCCCATCTGCACAGCAACCCGCCGCCACCGCTGACACAGCACCCCTTCCAAAGGTGGTCCTGTTTGCCACCGGCGGCACCATTTCCAACCGGGCGGGGGGCCGGCTGACGGTCGAGGAACTCATCGCGTCGGTTCCAAACCTGACGCGATACGTTCAGCCGGAGGCCGTGCAGTTCGCCAATACCGCCTCCAGTTCGATGACGCTGGACCAGTGGCTCGACCTCTCCAGGCAGATCAACGCGCGCTTCACAGCCGACCAGGACCTGGCAGGCGTGGTGGTCACCAGCGGCACGGATACGCTGGAGGAACTCGCCTACTTCCTCCACCTGACCGTGCGGGATGAACGCCCGGTGGTGGTGGTCGGCTCCATGCGTAATCCCAGCACGCTCGGGTACGAAGGCGCAGCCAACCTGGAAGATGCCTTCCGCGCCGCCGGCGATCCGATGTCGCGCGGCATGGGTACGGTGGTTGTGCTGAACGACGAGATCAACTCCGCGCGGGAGGTGACCAAGACCGACGCCCTGAGTCTCGATACCTTCCAGTCGGGCCGGTATGGCGTGTTGGGCGTGGTGGACTCGGCAGGCGTGGCGTACTACCGGCGTACCGTCCGGCGTCATTCCGCGAAGAGCGAATTCGACGTGGACGCGATCAAGGCGCTGCCGCGTGTGGACGTGGTCTACACCTACCAGGGCGCGACTGGCGACGTGATTCAGGCGGTCGTCGACGCTGGTGCGAAGGGCGTGGTGATCGCCACGGCCGGAGCCGGTGCCACCAGCGGCACCCAGGGGCAAGGCACGGCCTACGCGATCGGCAAACAGGTGTTTGTCGTGACCACAACCCGCGCTGGCCAGGGGCGCATCGCCGCCGGCGGCGGGGGCCGAGGCGGCAACACCCCCACGTACCGCATCGCGGGCGATGACCTGACGCCGATCAAGGCCCGCATCCTTCTGATGCTCGCCATTGCGACCACCACCGACGGCTCCCAGATTCAGCGGATGTTCAGAGAGTACTGAGGAATGGGCCAATCCCCCAATCCCAATCAGTGACATTGCGGCCATTCAATTGACCCACTCACCCATTCCGGCCATTCCACTGCCTCATTGCCCCATTGCCTCATTGCCCCATATAATCAGGAACTCTGAATGTGGGCCTGTGGCGCAGCTGGGAGCGCGCCTGAATGGCATTCAGGAGGTCACCGGTTCGATCCCGGTCAGGTCCACCAAATTCCCCCCTTCTTGACTTGCCCCCGGTGCCGTGCCTAGACTGGCCGCCGGATCTCATTGAATCAATTGGCCCTCGCGGGCCTCGGAGGACACAATCATGCCCAATGGCACGATTGCACGGCTGTTGATCGACAAGGGTTTTGGGTTCATTCGTGACGAAAGTGGCGTGGAACACTTCTTCCACCGGTCGGCCATCCGTGGCGCCGTCTTCGAACTGCTCCGGGAAGGGCAGCGCGTGGATTTCATCGTGGAGGACTCCCCCAAGGGCCCTCGCGCCGGTGAAGTACGCCTGCTTGACGAGTAGCCGCCCCCACACCCCCCCTGATTAATCGATCGCGTAAATGGCGCCTCGTGTTGGGCTCCGGGCTGCTGCTCGGGGCCGCCACGATGGCCGGCGCCGGACGGCTCCTGGTCCGTGTGGACCCGTTCGATGCGGCCGCACCGGCGGATGTCGTGTACGTGCTTGGCGGTTCCCGCGTGGACCGCTGGCTGGAGGCGGTGGAGATCTATAAAGCGGGCGGCGCACGCCGGATCCTCATCAGCCGCGGCGGTACCGAACGCGCGGAGGCAGTGCTCGCCTCGCAGGGCATCATCGTGCCCACCACCGCCGACATGGCGCGCACCCTGATGGTCGACCACCTGGGAGTGCCCGCAGACGCGGTGGAGGTGCTGCGCGACCCCATGGACAACACGGCGCATGAGGCCGTCATGATCGAAGCCCGCGCCCGCCGCGACGGCTGGACCAGAATCGTTGTCATCACCACACGCGCGGCCACCCGCCGCGCCGGCTATGCGTTCAGGCGCGTCCTTGGTGACGACATACAGATCGTGATGCGGGACACGCGGTACGACGACTACGACGCCGTTTGGTGGTGGCGCACCCGCGGGGACTTCAGACAGACGTTTATCGAATTTCCCAAACTGATGGCCTACTGGCTGGGCCTGGGCGCCTGATAGGCTGGTGTCTGGAAGCCCCCGGGGCCCGGTGGCCCTCCCGGTCTTCAAAACCGGTCGCACCCCACCTTTGGTGGGATGGGAGGGTTCGACTCCCTCGGGTTTCCGCCACCCTCAAAACCAGTCGGGCGGCACCGCGGTCAACGTAGGCACGGTCAGGTCAGCGCCCGTGGCACGCAACACGTCCTCGGAGTACATCCCGGTCGCCACGGCGATCGCCCGCGCGCCATGCGCCTGCGCGCAATCCACATCCAGGGGCGTGTCCCCGATGACCACAATGCGGTCGGGAGTGAAGGAGGCGTGCCCACGCTGCGCGGCCTCCGCAACCGCGACCGGCACCAGCGCACGGCGCTCGGTATGGTCGTCGCCGAAGGCCCCGAAGGGAAACCGTTCCCACAGATCGAAGTGGCCCAGTTTGAGGGCGGCACCCGCGGCAAAGTTGCCGGTCAGCAAGCCAATCACCACATCCGGGCGCGCTTCCAGGGCCGTCAGCAGATCCTGCACGCCTGGCAACACCCCCATGGGACGCGAGGCCGGATCGGCGAGCGCCTCGGGCAGCCGGCGGCAATATTCGTCGCGGACACGGCTGATCGTGCCGGGCTCGGCAGGCTGTCCGATCCTTCGCAGCGCCTCGGACACGATCGCGCGATCCGTGCGACCAGCGACCGGCACACCATCGAGGGCATCCGGAGCCCCGAACAAATCCGCAAACGCGCGATTCATCCCTCGCACGCCGGCACGGCCGGTCTGCACCAGCGTGCCGTCAATATCGAACAGCACCAACGTCACCATATTTTCCATCCGGACCGGGCGGGTTTCAGTGCGCCAGTCCCCGCATCAAGCTTCAGCACCGTCCCGCCCAGCGCCTCGACAAACGCGTCGTCTTCGCTGAGGGCGATCCAGGCCAGTTTGCGAGCATCGGCGATCGTCACAAGGCTCTGTCCGAGTTGCGCGGCATCGGCCGGCGTCAGTGGCGCCGTGACGTGTTCCAGCACCAGCAGCTGCGGCGAGACGGCCAGGGCACGCGCCAGGTGCAGACGCACACGGTCAGCCGGCGACAGCGACTGCACGGACGCCGACAGCCGTTCGCGGCCAAGTCCGACCTCGTCGGCGAGGTCCGCGACGGCCCGGCGAATGTCTTCCGGCACGGGATCGATCGAGAGCGTGAACGGCAACGCGAGGTTCGCCTCGAGGGTCATCGTATCGAGCAACACCGCCCGTCCGGTGACCATGCCGAACAGGTCCAGCGACTCGAGCCATTCGGTGTCGGTGGCGATGTCGCGGGTGTCGCGGCCGGCAACCGTGACCACGCCCTCGTCGGGAAGCGCCGCGCCAGTCAGAAGCAGCGAGAACATCTCGGCCGCCTGCGCATCGAAGCCCCGCAGCGTGACGCGTTCGCCCGGCGGCAGTTGCCAGGCGTTGACGCGCAGCGGTCGCAGCGCCCCGTACTGTTTGCGGATCCCCGAGACCTCAATGAGCATGGATCGTGAGCCACCCCGCACGCGCGGCCAGCCGTGCATAGTCGGCCGCGGGCAGGTGGATATGGCCAAACGCTTTTTCGCGTGTGCTGCCCACGCCATGAAAGTCCGATCCACCGGTGACCAGCAGCCCGAGCGAGACGGCGATCTGCCGGTAGCGCGCGGTGTCGATCGGATCGTGATCGGGGTGATACACCTCAATGGCCTGCAACCCGGCATCGGCCAGTCCGGCGATCAGGTGATCGCGCTGTGACTTGCCGGGATGCGCCAGCGACGCGACGCCGCCCGCGCGGGTGATGAGTGCCACCACATCGGCGGGTGACGGACCGATGCGCTCGACGAACGCGGGCTTGCCCTCGCCGAGATACCGGTCAAACGCCTCGCGGATGTCGGCGACGTGTCCGGCCTTCACCAGCGCGGCGGCGGCCATCGGCCGGCCCATGGCGCGACCGGCCAGCCGTCCCGCGTCGGCCATCGCCGCCGTCAGGTTCACGGGCACGCCGAGGTGGGCGAGCCGTGTGCCGATTTCCTCAAGCCGGCGTAGCCGATCCGCGCGCTGCCGCGCGAGGAACCCCTGCAGTTCGGCCTGCCCGGGATCAAACCCGTACCCGAGCATGTGCACGTCGCGTCCGCCATCCACGGACGTGATTTCGATGCCCACATGACAAATCAGACCGGCGTCACGGGCAGCCGCGCGGCAGGCGTCCACACCGGCCGTGGTGTCGTGATCGGTCACGGCCATGATGCGGAGGCCCTTCGCGGCGGCCTGGGCGACCAGTTCTTCCGGCGTGGACCGCCCATCAGAAGCGGTCGTATGCATGTGGAGATCGATCATGTGGCGATCAATCGACGACCCTTGCGGCCCTTCAGGCTGGCTGTCTGACGTTCCACCAGGCTGCGATACTCGCGAATCAGCAGGTCGAGGTGTTCACGCTCCTCGGCGGCAAATTCCAGGAAGATCTGCTTGCCTTCGGATTCCTCGAACCGTTCGCCATACCGCTTGAAGAACTTGTGCGAGCCCCGCTCGCAGCGGATCCCGATCAGCAGCGCCTGCCGATCATCCACACCCTTGACGAGTTCCTCGGTGCCGGCGGCAAAGATCCCGTTGGCCGCGCCCTTGAAGAACAGGAACGTCGGGTGCGCCTCCAACTCCGGATCCGCCTTGACCAACTCGCGATACCGCCGCTCCAGGGTCCCGAGATGCTCTTTCTCTTCTTCGGCGAGACGCCGGAAGACCTTCTTGCCTCGCGCGTCCCTGGTGATGGCCGCGGCCCGTGTGTAGAACTCAAGTCCGCTGCGCTCGGTCGCAATCGCAATCCGCAACGCGTCGCGCGCAAACAGCGCGTCAGTTGGCGCCGCGATCCGCTCAGGCTGGCGCCCGGCCTGGCAATCCTCACAGGTGCCGTAGATCTGCAGCACACTCTGCCGCGCCGAAAACCGGCGCGCGTCGGCAATCTCCTCGATCAACGCCTCGATGTCGGAACTCAGAAACTCAAACGACTGGTTGCAGGCCTTGCAGATGAGGTGAAAGTGCCGCGGATGCCGGTACGAATGTTCGTAGCGGAACCGGCCTTCGCCGAAGTCCACCTTCTGGGCGATCCCGGCGTCCACCATCCACTGGAGCGTGCGATAGATCGTCGCCCGGCTGATCCGCGCGTCTTCCGCTCGGATCAGTTCCACCAGTTCGTCAGCGGCCAGATGGCCCTCCTGACGCAGGAAGATTTGGACGATGACATCACGTTTGCCGGAGCGGCGGCCCCCAGCCGGGCGCAGTTGCTCGACAAACTCCTTGGCGGACTGCATGAACGGTCGTCCGGCTTACGCGCTGAACGACGAACCGCAGCCGCAGGTGGACTTGGCGTTCGGGTTCTTGATGGTGAACCCGCCGCCCATGTTGTTGTCCACGAAGTCCACTTCCGCGCCGCTCAGATACCGCAGGCTGATGGGATCCACCAGCAGTTTGACGCCGTTGACCTCAAACACCTGATCGGACTCGGCATCCCCTTCGCCTTCATCGATCATCAGGCCGTACTGGAATCCCGAGCACCCGCCGCCCTGCACGAACACCCGCAGGCCCGCGCCCAGACGTCCCTCCTCCACGAGCAGTTCGGAAATGCGCGATGCCGCAGTTTCAGTCACATTAATCATGTCTTCGATTATACGGGGCGGGACTCCAAGTAGGATCCTGGGATGACCTGGCCTGTGTTGCTTGCCGGACAGTGGACCCCCCTGCCGACCTCCCTTGAGGTGCGCAGCCCCTTTGACGACCGTCTCGTCGGCCTGACGTCGGTGGGCACGGAGACCGACGTGGAGGCGGCGATCGCTGCGGCCGTCACAGCGGCCCCCACGATGCGTGCCTGGCCCTCCCATGCCCGCGTCCGGACCCTCCGGGCCGTGGCTCAGGCCCTGCGCGCGGACCGGGACGCGTTTGCGCTGCCGCTCTCCGACGAGGCCGGAAAACCCCTGCGCGACGCCCGTATCGAGGTGGAGCGGGCGGCGTTCACCTTTGACACCGCCGCCGACGAGGTCCCCCACATCGGTGGAGACGTGCTGCCGGCCGACATGATGCCGCACGGTGACGGTCGGCTGGCGATCACGCGCCGGGTTCCCCTCGGCCCCATCGCCGCGATCACGCCCTTCAACTTCCCCCTGCTGCTCACCGCGCACAAACTTGCGCCCGCGCTCGCCGCCGGCAATCCGGTGGTGCTCAAGCCGGCCACCAAGACGCCGCTGTCGGCGCTGGGCGTTGCGCGCCTTCTCCACGACCACGGCGTGCCCCACGGCGGCCTGAGCGTGCTGCCGCTGACGCGCGGCGCGGCCGACCGGCTGGTCACGGACGACCGCTTCCGCCTGCTCACGTTCACGGGCTCCGGCGCCGTGGGCTGGGACATGAAGGCCCGCGCAGGTCACAAGCGGGTCGTCCTCGAACTGGGCGGAAACGCGGGCGTCATCATCGACGCCTCCGCGGACCTCGACCTCGCCGTGCAGCGCGTCGTCGCCGGCGGATTCGGGTACGCCGGGCAGAGCTGCATTTCCGTCCAACGGGTCTACATGCACGAGTCGATCGCCGACCTGTTCTCGGCACGGCTCACAGCCGCCGTGGCGGCGCTGAAAGTGGGCGACCCGCGCGACCCGTCCAACGACCTCGGCCCGATGATCACCACCGGGGACGTGGACCGCATCGACGCCTGGGTCCGTGACGCCGTGGCGGACGGCGCCCGGGTGCTGACCGGCGGACACAAACTCACCGCCTCGATCTACGCACCCACGGTGGTCGAGAATATTCCTGCGTACGCGTCACTCTGCCGCGACGAAGTCTTTGCCCCCATTGTCGGCCTGTACCGGTTTTCGAACGTGGAGGACGCCATCACCGAGGTCAACAATTCGCGGTATGGACTGCAGGCGGGCATCTTCACCGAGCATCTCGGCGCCGCGTTGACCGCGTTTGATCGACTCGAGGTGGGCGGCGTGCTGGTCAACGATGTGCCGACCTACCGGATGGATTCGCTGCCGTACGGGGGCGTCAAGAATTCCGGGACCGGCCGCGAAGGCCCACGATGGGCGATTGAAGAGATGACCGAGCTGAAGATGCTGGTGATCAACCAGCGACTGGAGCGCGCGCAGTGAACGGCCGGATGGTGGCCAGACTGTGGAACAGGGACGCGTCGGTGTTCGCCGCGGCCTCCGACCCGGCGGTGCGCGCGGCCATCGAACACCGTTTGGGATGGCTTGATGCCCCCGCCGCCATGCGCGCGCACCTCGACGAGATTACGAGCGTCACCCGGCAGGTGCAGGCCAACGGCTTCACCGCACTCTGCCTGCTCGGCATGGGCGGCAGTTCGCTCTGCGCGGAGGTCCTGCGCCAGACGCTGGCCCCCGCCGCCATGCGCACCCACGTCCATGTGCTCGACACCACGGATGAACGCGCCATCGGCCGGGTTTCGGCGTCCCTCACCCCCGCCACCACCCTCTTCGTCGTCGCCAGCAAGAGCGGCTCGACGATTGAGGTCACCGCGCTCGAGGCGCACTTTCGTCAGTGGGTGGCTGACGCCGGCATTGCAATCCCCGGCCGGCACTTCATTGCCATCACCGATCCGGACACGTCGCTGGGGGCACATGCCACGGCGCACGGGTATCGGCACACGTTCATCAATCCGGCTGATATCGGCGGACGGTTCTCCGCGCTCTCGCTGTTTGGGCTGGTCCCGGCCGCCCTCATGGGCATTGATCCGGCATCGCTGCTCGAGTCAGCCGAGACGATGGTGGGCGCGTGCCGTCTCGAGGGCGACGACGCGGATGAGAATGCCGGCGTGGTGCTCGGCGAGTTCATGGCGACGCAGGCAAAAGCCGGCCGAGACAAACTGACCGTGCTGCTGCCGGACTCGATGGCTGCACTCGGACTCTGGATCGAACAGCTGGTCGCGGAGAGCACCGGAAAACTTGGCACGGGCGTGTTGCCGATCGTGGACGAACCGGCGGCCGCCGACTTCGCTGAATACGGCAAGGACCGCGCCTTTGTGCTGGTCGCCGATCCTGCGGCCCCCACCGCCGTGTCGCGCCGGCAGGCGTTGGCCGCTGCCGGCCACCCCGTCCTGCACCTGCAGAGTACGCCGGCCCATCTGGGCGCGGAGTTCTTCCGGTGGGAGTTCGCCACCGCGATAGCGGGCATCCTGCTCAACGTCAACCCGTTTGATGAACCCAACGTGCGTGACGCGAAGTCCCGCACGCAGGCCCTGCTCTCGCGCGGTGAACCGCTGCCGGTGGATCCGCCGCTCGTCGAGCGGCACGGCGTGCTCGGCCGCTCACATCGCCCTGACGGCGTCAATCGCGCCGGGGGTTTTGTGGCGATTCTTGATTACATGCCGCAGGACTCCGGGCGTCATGCGGCGGTCGCTCGCGTGCGTGCCGCCATTCGCCGCCGCACAAAGGCCGCGACGACATACGGGGTCGGACCGCGGTATCTCCACTCCACGGGCCAGTTCCACAAGGGCGGCACCAACGCCGGCCTCTTCCTGTTGCTGACCGCAGACGACGCGGCACAGACGGCGGTGCCCGGCGCGGACTACACCTTCAGCCGGCTCAAACATGCGCAGGCGCTGGGCGACTACGAGGCGTTGTGTGCGAACGGCCGGCATGTGGTCCACATGCACGTGGCCGATGCGCACGCGGACTTCTCCGCGGCGCTGGAACGCCTGATCACGCAGGCGATGGAGCGCTGACGGCTAGCCCTTCAACACCGTCAACCGCTTGCCGGATTCCTCCTCGATCACCTTGTGGAGGCTGTTGCCGTGGGCGTCCATGGTCACGATGGCCGGAAACTCCTTCACACGCAGATGCCACATGGCTTCGGGCGTGCCGAATTCCAGCAACGAGACGTCGTCCACGCCCTCGATGCACCGCGCGTAGAACTGCGCGGCACCGCCGATGGCATTGAGGTACACCGCGCCATGCTCCTTCAGGCCGGCTGACGTCTTCGCGCCCATCCCGCCCTTGCCCATGACAACGCGGATACCGAACTTGCCGATGATGTCGGCCTGATAGGGCTCCTCGCGCATGCTGGTGGTCGGCCCGGCGGCCGTCACGGTCCATGTGGTCCCGTCCTTCTTCACAACGGGACCACAGTGATACAACACGCCGCCCTTCAGATCGACAGGCGCGTCGTGATGCATGAGGTGGTGATGCACGGCATCGCGACCGGTGTACATCTTCCCGGAAACCAGCACGACGTCGCCGACCCTGAGGCTGCGGATGGTGGCCTCGTCAATCGGCGCCTGGAGGACGACTTCGCGCCCCGTGCGCGGGAAGCCGCCGGCTTCACCAGCCTTGAGCATCGGGGCCGACGGCGTTGCGGGATCGCGATACAGCCACCTGGTGATGGCGCCCGTCGTGGCGTTCACGTGGACACCGAGGCGACGGAACGCCCAGCAGTCGTACGCGACGGACACAAAAAAGCTCGCCGGCAGCCGGTTGAGCGCGCCGATCTTGCAGCCGATGAGCGACGTCTCGCCGCCAAATCCCATCGTGCCGATCTGCAGGCTGTTCACGGTCGCCATGATCTGCGCTTCGAGTTCCGCGAGTCGCGGGTCCGCATTCACGTCGTCGAGCGTCCGGAAGAGCTGTTCCTTGGCGTGCTGATAGCCGGCGGTGCGATCACCGCCCACGCACACGCCGACGGCACCGGGGCTGCAGCCTTTGCCCTGCGCCTTCCACACCGCATGCAGGATGCACTTACGCACGCCCTCGAGCGAGCGGTCCGCCCGGCCGAGATGGTCAAGCTCGACGGGCAGGGCGTACTGGGCGTTGACGTTTTCGCAGCCACCGCCCTTGAGGAGCAGCTTCACCTCGATGTCGTCGCGATCCCACTGGTCGAAGTGAATCACCGGCGTGCCGGGGCCCAGGTTGTTCCCGCTGTTCTCACCCGTGATCGAATCCACCGAGTTGGGACGGAGCTTGCCGCGCTTTGTCGCTTCCGCGACCGCGTTCCGAATCTGCTCGCGCACCCAGATCTGACTGACGCCCACCGGCGTGTGCACCTCGAATGTGGGCCAGCCCGTGTCCTGACACAGCGGCCCCTCGCAGGCCGCGGCCTGATCGATGTTCTCCGCGATGACGGCCAGCGCCTGCGCACCGCGGGTGCCCGGTGTTTCCTGCCCCATCGCCTGCCGCATCGCCGACCGGACGTCCGGGGGCAGATCGGTGGCAGTGCGGGTGATGAGTTCAACCATGCTGTCGAAGAATGCAGAGGCCATGGGGTGAGTGTATACAAGGAGCACGCGGGCTTCAGCCCGCGTGTTGTCCCAGGGACGGACGCCCCTGGGCTCCGTTCACGCTCCGTTGGTCTACGATATGGGCGTGCGGATGATGGTGCTGAGCGCGATTCTGGCCGGGGTGTGCGTGGCGGTGTCCGCCGCGCCGCAACAGCCGCGTGCGGCACACGGCCGGTTGTTCCCGCCCGAAAAACTGGGTGAGCTCGAAGGCCCGGATCGCGACGAATGGCAGCAGCCCGAACGCATCATGGACGCACTGGCCATTGCCGACGGATCGCGGGTGGGCGACATCGGCGCCGGCGGCGGCTGGTTTACGGTGCGCCTGGCCCGGCGTGTCGGCCCGAATGGCCGCGTCTTTGCCGAAGACATTCAGCGTCAGATGATTGAATCCATTCAGCGCCGCGTCGCGCGCGAAGGCCTGCGCAACGTGGACCCGATCCTCGGCACGCCGCGGGATCCGAGACTGCCCGCCGACCTCGACGCGGTCCTGATGGTCGACACCTACCCGCAGCTGGACGATCCGGTCGGCCTGATGACCCATGTCCGCCGCGCGCTCACGCCCGGCGGACGGCTCGGCATCGTGGACTTCAAGAAAGACATCCTCGGCCCCGGTCCCGATCTCGACGAACGGCTCGAACCGGAAGTCATCATTCGCGATGCCGAACGCGCCGGCCTGAAGCTGCACGCTCACGAGACGTTTCTGCGTTACCAATACCTCCTGGTGTTCACCCCGCGCTGATGTCGTCACTTCCCGGGTTCTTCCAGACGTACCAGCCCCCCATCGCGCGCGCGCTCGAGGCCTTCGTGCCGGCCGGGCCCGGCGGCCCCGTCGTCGAGGCGATGCGGTACACGCTGCTGGCGCCGTCCAAACGCGTCCGAGCCGTACTCGTCCTCCTGTCGGCCGAGTTGTGCGGGTCAGCCTCGCGCGCGATGCCGGCCGCCTGTGCGGTTGAAGCGATTCACGCGGCATCGCTCATCCTGGACGATTTGCCGAGCATGGATGATGCGCCGTTGCGCAGGGGGCGGGCGTCCGCGCACATCGAGTTCGGCGAGGCGGTCGCCATTCTCGCGGCGTTCGGCCTCCTCAACGATGCCTACGGACATCTGGCGCGCAGCTATGAACCCGCGCTCGCCGCCCGCATGTCGGTGCTGTATGCCGATGCGGTCGGCCTCGATGGCCTTGTCGCCGGTCAGGCGGAAGACGTGCTCGCCACCGACCAGGCGCTGACCTTTGACACCCTGGAGCGCATTCACCGGCGGAAGACCGGCGTGTTGTTCAGCGCGGCTGCGACCGCGGGTGCGTTGTCGGCCGGCGGATCGGTGGACGACATCGCGGCATTGACCGCGTATGCGAAGAACCTCGGGCTGGCGTTTCAGATCGTTGATGACCTGCTCGACGTCACGGGCACTCCAGAGGAAACCGGCAAAGCCGTCAGAAGTGACGTGCGCAAGACCACGTTTGTGTCGTTCAGCGGCGTGGAGGGTGCGCGTGAACTCGCACTGGAACTGTGCCGCACCGCCACCAGCGCCCTGGCGCCCTTCGGCCGGCGCGCGACCCCCCTGGCCGAACTGGCCGAATTCGTCGCGCAACGGAGGCTGTGACGATGACCGCCGGCCCGCCGACAAATGACGTGGAGGCCCTGCGCGAGCGACTGCGCGCGCTCGGGTATCTCGACGCGCGCGTGGACCGCTTCGTCCTCGGTGGCGGCGCCACCCGCGGACGCGCCATCTCGCTGGCCCTCGCCGCATCGGCCAGAATCGGCCTGCTCGCCGGCGTGCTCCTGGGGCCCGCAGCGGTCATCGGCATCGCCACGCGCGCGCCGGGCCTTGTCACGAGCGTGACCGACGCGCTGGTGCTCGCGGCGTATCTCACCGTGCCGTTCGGACTCGCGTCCGCGCTCCTCGCGTGCGTCGCGATTCTGACGGCCGGCTGGCTCGCACGACAGGGCGCATCCGATCCCGCCTTTGCCGCACGCGCACGCCGTGCCGCCATCACTGCCGGTCTCATCGTCGCCGCCGCGTGCCTCGTGTACCTGACGTTGTGGTGGCGCGCCGCCGTGCCTCCCGGCGCGTGGGTGGCCCAGCTCCTGGCACTCGCGGTTGCCGCGTCGATCGCGATTCTCATCGGGCATGTGGTCACGATCAGTGTGCTCGCGTATCTCGTCCGGCTCGGCCTGTCGGGGTTACCCACAGGCTCCCCGCTGTCATCACTCCGGGTCGTCGTGCCCCTCGGGGTCATTGCCCTCGGCGGCGCGATGGTGCTGCTGCGCGCGCTCGCGCCCTCGTCAGACACGACCGTCCAGACCACCCCCCTGACCGTGGTGCCAACCGGCGTGCGCGTGCTCGTCGTCGCGGTGGATGGTGTCGATGTGCCGACGCTCACCCGCCTGCGTGCGGGGGGAGGTCTTCCCACTTTTGATCGACTCCTGAGCGGCGCGACGGCGCCACTCGCCGTGAGTCTCGACCGCGACCCCGCGCAGGTGTGGACCACCCTGGCCACGGGACAGCCTGTGGGCCGACACGGCATTCGCGCGCTCGAAGGGCGCCAACTCGCCGGTGTGGAAGGCCGCGTCGGCGCGGGCTCACTGCTGACCACGGCCACCGACCTGCTCCGGCTGACGCGACCGACGCTTGCGTCCGGGGATGACCGGCGCGTGCCGACATTCTGGGAAGTGGCCGCCACCGCCGGCCTGCGCACCGCCGTCGTCCACTGGTGGGCCACCTGGCCCGCAGCGGAGGACTCGCTGGCGACGGTCCTCTCCGACCGCGCGATCCTCCGCCTCGAACAGGGCGGCGTGCTGTCGGGCGAGATTGCGCCGACGGCGGTCTACGAGCCGCTGCGACAGTCCGCGGCGGCCCGCACAGCGCGAGTCGACACACTGGTGACGGGGGTCTCGACGAGCCTGACGGCGGACATCGCGGCCATCGTCGATCGATCGGCGCGTCTCGACGCCACGGTGCTCGACCTGGCGGCCGACCCGGCCCTCGGCGAGCAGGATTTGTTGACGATGTATCTGCCGGGACTCGATATCGCGCAGCACGCGCTGTTTCCAGTGGCGCCTGCGGAGACGCTGGCCCCGGCCGCGGCAGCCGAACGCGTCCGCGCGCTCGAGGCGTATTACGCGTTTCTGGATCGCGCGATCGGCGCCACCGTGCTGCGACCGCAGCACCCGTCGCGCGTGACGGTGCTGATCACACAGCCGGGTCGCGTCGCGGTCGACTCGGTCACGGCGAATGGGTCGGTGCTCGCGCTGGCCGGCGCCATGGCCGCCACAGGCACCACCCCGGCGCCGCCGCTGCCCGCAGAAGCGCTTGCGCCAACGGTGTTGCGTCTGCTCGGCGTGCCCGTGGCATCGGACCTGGCCGCCACGGCCGCAGACGTGTTCCTGACGCCGGAGTTCAGACAGGCGTTCCCGCTGCGGACGATCGCCACCTACGGTGAACGACGCGCGCGCACGGCGCCGGCCACCGGGCAGCCGCTCGACCGGGAAATGATCGAACGCATGAGAAGCCTGGGTTATGTCCGATAAGCGCGAACTCTGGATCTGCCTGGCCGTGGCGACGGCGATCGTGGCGCTGCAATCGTTTGTGCTGCTGCGCTACGAACAGTTCTTTGACTCGGACCAGGCGGTGTACGGCCTGATGGCGAAACACCTGAGCGAGTTCCGCACGTTCCCGCTGTTCTTCTACGGGCAGAACTACATGCTCGGCGTGCAGTCATGGCTCGCGGTGCCCTTCTTGTGGGTCGGCGACGTGACGGTGGCGTGGCTGCGCGCACCGATCGTGGTGCTGAATTTGTCGGTGGCACTGGGGTTTACGTGGTTTTTCGTGCGGCAGGGATTACGCCCGGTACTCGCCCTGTGTGCGGCGATGCCGGTGATTGCGTTCACACCGGCGAAGGCGCTTGAGTTTGGAGCGATCTACGGCGCGGGCGTCGAGCCCTTCGGATACGCACTGCTGTTGTGGTGGTTGCGCCATCGCCCGCTGGCATTCGGCGCCGTGCTGGGTGTGGGCACGCTGCATCGCGAGTTCACATTTCTCGCGCTGCCCGCGCTGGCTATCGCCACGTGGGATGACCGGCAGTATCACTCGTGGCGGTCGCTGGCCGGACGCGCGGCCGGCTTTGCGGGCGTGTGGCTGGTCGTCGACGTCCTCAAGCGCAACATCAACACGCTTGGACCGGCTGGAGGCACGTTTGAGTCGGGCTCTGTCGCACTGGGCGCCAAGACGTTCCTGAGTTGGCTGTCGTTTGACTGGGCCGCGTACGCCGGTCGCACGTGGGAAATGGTCACGAAAGGCTTCCCGGTCCTGTTCGGGGGGCACTCGTACTCGCTCAGCACGTACAGCTCGCCGGTCGAGATGGAGGCCGGCTCGGTGGTGGGCGCCGTCGCCCTGAGTCTCGCTCTTGTCGTCGCCATCGGTCGCACTGTGTGGGTGCGCGCCCGCGGCACGGCGCCGATCGAACCGTCGCGGCGGCAACTGGCGCGTTACTTCATCGCACTCGCGGTGCTGAACCTGCTGATCTACGGGCTCAATAGCGGTATCGCACTGGGAGACACGCCGATCCTGCGTTATGTGTTGTTTACGCCACTCGCGGTAATCGCGGTGCTGGCGACATTCTTCACGCTGGATCACGCGGCCCGCTGGCGCACAACAGTGGCCCTCGCGCTGGCGGTCTGGACGGGCACGATGGTCGTGGACAACGCGCGGCTCGTGCGCGAAGTCGTGCGGAACCCGCCGACAAGTCAGCACCGGGAACTGGCGGACTACCTGGTCGCCCATGACATCCGATACGCCTGGGCGATCTACTGGGACGCCTACGTCATCACGTTTTTTACGAAGGAGCGCGTGACGGTCGCCTCGACCACGAGCGTGCGCATCTCGGCGTACCAGGAGGCCGTCGAGCAGCATCCGTCGGAGACGTATACGCTACGACGATGGCCGTGTGAGGGCGGCACGAAGGTGGCGGGCTGGTGCGTTATTCCGCCCGATGGGCAGTAGTGGAGGCCGACCATTCAGGGCCGGCTACGCTGCTGCTCCAAGCGCCCGCTGCACCCGTGCGGCAATATCCGCGGGCGTGATCCGCTTCAGGCATTGATTATCGGTACAGGGCGATGACCGATGATTCGCCGCTGAATAACAGGGGCTGCACGGCAGATTGGTGAACGCCACGTCGACGTGTTCGCCAATCGGCGCGTACAGCGCCGGGGTTTCCGGTCCGAACAGCACGATGCGGGCAATCGGCGTGAGTCCCGAAAAGTGCGCAGGACCGCTGTCGATCGTGACCAGGACCTGTCCGCGGCTCAGCAGCTCGATCAGTTCAGACAGATTGCGCGTCCGACCGGCAAGATTCAACCCGCGCCCCGAGGGCAGACCGGTCAGGATCTCGTCGCCGAGCGCGCGCGTCCGCTCGACGCCGGTGACCGCCACCACCACTGCAGGGTCAGCGTCCACGAGCAGGCGCGCCAGTGCGGCGAAGTGTGCCGTCGGCCAGGCACGAAGGGGCAACAACCCGGCGTCTGGATTCAGAAACACGAGCCGCGTGCCCGACGGCAACCCGCTGACAAGGTGATCGACGCTGGCCACCACGTCCGCGCTGGCGCGAAATTCCGGCAACGACGGGGGAACGTCGCCGATGGGTTCCTTCGACAGCGGTTCCCCTGCCGGCGCATCCGCAAACGTCGCACGCACGAGCGTGAGATACGTCCGCGTCATGTGGTGATGCGGCGAATACAACACGGGGTGTGTGAAGAGGGAGCCGCGGTACAGGCCCTCGTTGTCGCCTGCTGACAGGCCGGCCCGACGCCGCGCGCCACTCAGCCACGTGAGCAGCGCCGTGCACCGTGAAAAAATCTCGAGATCCACGGCGGCGTCGAGGCGCTCTCGCCGGCAGCGCCTCAGCGCTGCAGACAGCGTGGTGAGAAACGAGGGAAATGACCGGTCGGACACCGTGATGATGTGGTCACGCGGCAGGATTCCGAGCACCTCGACGCCTTCACGGTTCCGCTCGAAAATCATGAACCAGACGTTGTCGGCGCCGAGTCGATCGACAGCCTCGCGAATCGCCGGATACGCCAGGACCGCGCTGCCCATCTCACTCAGTTCAATCAGCAGCATTCGGCGCGGAGGGGCCGACACCGCGGGCATCACCCGCGCGCGCACGCGTTCAACGATGGACAGGGCGGCACACAGGGGGATCCCCACCCAATAGTCCACGACGTGCATGAACTGCAAATTCATCGTGACTGGACGGGCACTGCGCGCGCCGCCTCGACGCGGATGGCGCTACTTGCCGAAGAAACGAGCGGCACGCGGCAGGAGCATTGCGGCGATGGCCACTTTCGCGAGGTCAGCCACGATGAAGGGAGCGATGCCCTGCGCGAAGGCCGCGCCAAACGTCGGGACAAAGCGTGACAGCCATGCAAAGCCGCCCATGTAGATGACCGCGAGACCCGCCAGCAGTGCCACCGCGGCACGCAGGATCGAACGATCCCATCCGCGCTCGGCCAGATACCCTGCGACGAACGCAGCCATCGGGTACGCCAGCAGATAGCCGCCGGTGGGGCCGAGCAACCGGCCTGCGCCGGGCGGCAGCGCCAGGGACGGCGCAAATACCTGCAGCCCCGCCACGCCGGCCGCCAGATACGCCACCTGCGACGCCGCGCCGAGGCGCGACCCGAGCACCGCTCCAGCCAGAATCACCACCAGCGGCGTCAGCGTGAACGGCACCGCCGTGAAGGGCAGCACCACGGTGAACTGCGCGGCGGTGGCTGTCGCGGCGGCCGCCAGAGCCACTGCGGCAACCCGCACGGCCGGCGCGAGGCCGGCGGTCGACGAAGCGCCCAGGGAAGATTCAAGCATTGAGCTGCGAGCAGTGGAAGCTGACATGAGGGAGAATTCTAAGCGAATGGTCGTTGCACTGACAATCGCCGGCAGTGATTCCAGCGGCGGCGCGGGAATCCAGGCCGATCTGAAGACCTTTGCGGCGCTCGGCGTCTACGGGACCTCGGCCATCACCGCCATCACCGCCCAGAACACCCGGGGCGTCACCGCGGTCCAAGCCCTGGACCCGGCCCTTGTCGCCGCTCAAATTGACGCCGTGGCCTCGGATCTCTTCCCAGCAGCCACAAAAATCGGGATGTTGGCCAACGTGGGCATCATCCAGGCCGTCGCCGACGCGCTCACGCGCCTCCATCTGCCGAACGTGGTGCTCGACCCGGTCATGGTCGCCAAAGGGGGCGACCACCTGCTCGATCCCGCCGCGGTGTCGGCCCTGCGCGACGTTCTTGTCCCTCTGGCCACTGTCGTCACCCCGAATGTGCCCGAAGCCGAGGTCTTGACAGGCCTGACGATCCACACCACGGCCGACCTTCACGCGGCCTGCCGCCGACTCGTGAGTCTGGGTGCCCGGTCCGTGCTCGTCAAGGGCGGACACCTCGCCGGAGCCGCCACGGATGTCTGGTCGGACGGCTCGCGATTCGTCGAACTTACCGCCGAGCGCATCAATACGCCGCACACCCATGGCACCGGATGTACGCTGTCGTCGGCCATCGCGGCACGACTCGCACGCGGACTGGATGCTGAATCGGCCATCCGCGCCGCGAAAGACTATGTGACGGAAGCGATTCGACACGCACCGGGACTGGGCGGCGGACACGGGCCGCTGGGACATTTCTGGCATCGGAAATAGAGGCACACCATGTTTGCAGCAGAGACCTATCAGCAGCGGCGGGCACGACTGAAGAAGGACATCGGGTCCGGCTTGATCCTGTTCCTCGGCAACGACGAAGTCGGGCGCACCTACGCGGCGTCCGTCTATCCGTTCCGCCAGGACAGCACCTTCCTGTATTTCTGGGCGGTGGACCAGCCGGGGCTGGCCGCGCTCATCGACATCGACGCCAACACCGACAGCCTCGTGGGAGACGAAGCGACGATGGCGGATGTGATGTGGTCGGGACCGATGCCCACGCTCGCGTCACGGGCCGCAGCGGCCGGCGTCACGCAGACGATCACGCCCGCCGTGCTCCAGCAGCGCCTGGCGGCCGCCC
>Ga0222713_10002534_pt1 | contig 19458 bp, 14 predicted proteins | sample C33_649DmetaG_FD_165061 | JGI IMG/M metagenome (GOLD analysis project Ga0222713, IMG submission 165061) | Estuarine water microbial communities from San Francisco Bay, California, United States - C33_649D | ecosystem: Environmental > Aquatic > Marine > Unclassified | place: USA: California...
TATTAGTAAGCAGATCGCTAAATGGGTGTTAGGGGTTTCTGCTATTCAAGCTACCGTATTACTTACCTTAATTCGTTTTATGCACTAGCTTGACTTGACTCGAGCTAAGTTTTTTCATAGATTATGAGCTATTAATTTGTTGATAAAGCTCGATTAAGGCATCTGTTGAAGAGTCAAAGTGTCCGGTTTTCTGTTTTTCGCCATTTAAACCTTGATAAATCTTTTTATTTAACTGTTTGCCATATTCAACTCCCCATTGATCAAATGGATTAATCTGCCAGATGACACTTTGAACAAACACTTTGTGTTCATAAAGCGCGAGTAACAGACCTAAATTAAATGGGTTAAGTTCATCCAGCACCAGCATGTTATTGGCATGATTTCCAGTCAGATTTTTATAAGGGATATCGCTCGTGTAACCTTCCATAAACGCTTTACTTTGGCTTAAAGCACTAGCGAGGATATGTCGATGAGACTGAATATTTATTTCAGGATCGCGTAAACTACAAATAAAATCAGCTGAAAACGGTACCGTGCCTTGATGAAAGAGCTGATAAAAAGCGTGTTGGGCATTTAAGCCAATGCCACCAAAGATAATCGGACAGGTGGCATAATCTACTGGCTCGCCATTGATACGGGTTGACTTACCATTACTTTCCATCTCTAATTGTTGTAAATAAGCCGGTAAGTATTTTAATTCTGCATCGTAAGGTAATATGGCATGGACTGAAGATTGGAAAAAATTGACTTGCCAGATGGCTAATAGACCGAGTAGCACCGGCATATTGGATAACCAGGGTTGATTCAAGAAATGCTGATCCATGGCATGAGCGCCTTTGAGCAGTTCTCGGAAATTTGACATACCCATCGCTAAGGCAATAGGCAAGCCAACAGCCGACCACAAGGAATAACGACCGCCGACCCAATCCCAAATTGGAAATATACATTGAGCATCGATGCCGAAAGCCATCGCCTTTTCGATTTGACTTGTGACAGCAATAAAATGTTGCTTGGTGGAAGCTGGACTAAATTTTTCTTGAAATAGTTTTAGCAGTGTTGTCGCATTTAATAGGGTTTCGCAGGTCGTAAAGGATTTGCTGTTAATAATAAATAACGTAGTTTCTAAATTTATTTTTTTTAATAATGTGATTAAGGTTTGATCGTCGGTTTCTGAAATAAAGTGAAAGCATAATGAATTTTTCTGTAAGGGCTTCAATGCATGAACGACCATGAGTGACCCTAAATCTGAACCTCCTATTCCTACATTAACAATATCAGTTATTTCTTTTCCATTGAAACTACGCCATTGATGCTGGTGAATTTGTTCTACCAGATATTGCATTTTATCTAAGCTGGCGTGAACCTTGATTAAAATATCTTCGCCATTAATAATCAATCCGGTTTTTCTTGGATCGCGTAATGCGGTATGTAAGGCAGGGAGGTTTTGTGTGGTATTAACCCATGCGCCGGAAAATAGATTATAAATATGTTGCTTCAATTTTGCCTTATCGGCCAATTGGGCTAATAGAATGAGCGTATCTTTAAGGACAAGATTTTTTGAATAATCAAAATATAAGTTTTTTTCGGTTAAGCTAAATTTTTTAGCCCGCAGGGGATCGTTAAGAAAAAGTTCAGTGAGCGATATTTTTTTTATTTGTAAATAGTGCTTGTTTAAATCTTTCCAGCTTTTTGATTGAGTGAGTCCCGTTTCAATTCCATTCATAGTGTTCTTCCTCGTTTTTTGGGACGTTTGTTTTCTCGAGGGGCATGTATGACGGTTTGTATTAACTTCTTTCTTGTTTCATCATCTGCGGCTAAAAAATTTGTCCACCAATATCCAATTTCTGGATCGACTTCTTTGATTTCAGCACGTAATAATAAAAAATCATAGGCGGCACGAAAACGTGGATGGTCCATTAAACGATGTACCATAAAAGGACGTCGTTGTAACAAACGATGCTGTAAGTCCCATATTTCACGTATAGTTCGACTATAACGACGAGGAATAGTAACCCTTTTTTGTTGTTGGCCCAATACATAACTAACGGCATGTTGATAGGCAATAAACGTGGGGGTGTGTTGAGTAGTGATAAGCTGTTGCGCTTTGCTTTGCACATGAGGCCATAAAAACACGGCAAATAAAAATGCCGGTGAAACGGTTTTTCCTTGTTGGATCCGTTTATCCGTGTTTTCACAGGCTAATTTGAGTAATTTATCGGCTGCTTCATCAAAAGAATCTTGTTTGATTTCCGGGAATAATTCATTCAGTAATTGATAGCGCTGTAATAATTGATAGGTTTTTAAAGCTTGTCCGTGATGAAAAAGTTTAAGTGCTTCTTCAAATAAACGTGCGGGAGGTATATGGCGGAGTAAAGGGGCAAGTTCTTGTATGGGTTCGGCGGTAGCCGGATCTAATTGAAAATTTAATTTTCCGGCAAACCGAATAGCGCGTAACAATCGAACCGGATCTTCTTGATAACGGAGTCTGGGCTCGCCAATAATTCGTACGATTTTATTTTGTATATCACTCAGTCCGCCACAAAAATCAATTAAAGAAAAATCGGCGATATTGTAATACAGGGCGTTCATAGTAAAATCTCGTCGCCAAATATCTTCTTCAATAGTTCCGTAAACATTATCACGCAATAACATACCGTGGGTTGCAATCTTGCGGTGTTTAAAGGATTTTTTTTTGCTTTGAGCTCGAAATGTGCTGACTTCAATAACCTCCCGACCAAAGCGGATATGTGCAAGCCGAAAGCGTTTGCCAATCAATAAACAATTACGGAATAGTTTTTTGATCGTTTCTGGACGGGCATTGGTGGCAATATCAAAGTCTTTAGGTTTTTGCTCAAGCAAAATATCACGCAAGCAGCCACCGACTAAATAAGCGCTGTACTTATGTTGATTGAGTCGGTAGAGAACCTTCAGTGCATTATGATTAATGTCCTTACGAGAAATAGTATGTTGGGCCCTAGGAATAATTTTGGCTTCAAAAGGCGCTATTTTTTTAGGAAATAGTCGATGAAATAAGTGCTTAATAATAGGAATCTTCCTCTTGTGTGTTATTGATGAGTTGCTTGAAGCATTGATGGGTATAACTGCTTTGCTTAAACTCTGTACTAGATGGTTTATAGATTAGGGTTATCAAAATTCTTCTCAAGTGTCCTAAATCGCTTATGCTAGCATAATGCAGAGTTTTTGTACTCCAACAAAGCGATGAGTTGAGAAAGGGTCTTGTTGCATCACTTAAAAAAGTTATTGAGTGGAAACTTGGAGGTCAATCAAGCCGATGTTTTGTATAATAATAAAATCAATAAATCTTCTTTGCGCAAGCGTGTCTTTTTGTTCGGATTGACTTTTCTGATGCCTCTTCGTTCGATGCCAAGTACGATTCCATCGATGTGATTTTTTTGCATGGCTTCTTCAATACTTAGACCGACAAAAGGATGGTTTTTATCAAGTAAAAAAGTTTTTAATTCGAGATGGTTGAACAATTCAAGTTCTTCTTGATAAGTGTTGACCTGTAATAGCTGGCTAAAAGTGTCGATTTGCTCATCGCTACCTAAAATAAATAATTTATCATAAAGTCTAATTTTTTCATGGTGTGGAGGAGTTAATATAATTTTAGGGCCCCGATAAAGTGCAATCACATGAATACCAAATTGTTGAGCGAGGTTTAATTCTTGTAAGGTTTTATTAATGAAATAGTAATTATTCTGAATATCCGTTCCTTTTAAATTAATGCCCCAGGCGGCCAATTCATCTTTAGAAGTTTCTTGAATGCTGGGTGTTTTAATATTGGCTAGAAATCTTTTTTCTAACCAGGGATAAAATTTTTGCAGTGGTTTATGTAATAAGCTAAATAAAGTAAAAGCAATAAGCATTAGCAGTAAAATAATTGACCAAGTATGGAAATAGGTAATCGCTAATGTCGTGATGACAGTGAAAGTAAAAATCCATCCTAGTGCAATAATCGGTCGAATAGCGGCATGGCGTCGATGAGGAAAGGCACGATAGGCAAAGATCATGCCCCAAATAAAGGGTGAAGCTAATAATAAGGCAATGAGACAGCTTAAAGCATTGACCCAATAGATTGCAGTAATCCATTCATTAATTTTTGGAAATATCCATTTTTCACTTAAGCTAAAAATAATCGCCACCATGACGCTATTTATTAATAAACGCGTAATGTATTGGCTATACATAACTCGCTTTTTCTTAAGTCTTAGGTAACGATGAATAAGTATCGTGTAATAACTTAATGCGGTTCTTGCATGCGTTGGAAGATTTTTTTCCAAAAATTTACTGACGTGGCTCGAAGACATAATGAGATAGGGCGTGGTAAAGGTTGTAATAGCCGATACCGCAATAACAATCGGAAAGAGTGCCGGGCGTGTGACTTGTAGGGTCAGGCCTAAACCCACAATGATAAAGGAAAACTCACCAATTTGTGCCATGCTAAAACCTGCACGTACAGAAGTGGTTAAGTTTTGTCCCGCTACTAAGGCGCCGGCGCTGGTAGATAAGATTTTAGTGGCAATAGTGATAATGGAAACGAGTAACACTATCCAAATATTATGAATAATTATGCTGGGATCGATAAGCATTCCAACGGAAATGAAAAATACCGCTGCAAAAATATCACGAATGGGTCGCATGTATTGCTCAATAAATTGGATTAAATCGGTTTCCGCTAATATGGAACCCATAATAAACGCACCTAATGCTGAGGAATATCCAAAGTATGCGGCGATACAGACCAGTATTAGACATAAAGCAACTGAGACGATAGTTAAGGTTTCTTGATTCGCAACATTAACTAGTTTTCGAATCAAGGTTGGAATTAAAAAGTAACCAATTAAAAACCAGCTGCCAACAACGATAAAGAGTTTAATTGCTGAGTCGGCCAGTGTTGCGGAAATAATTGCGTGAGTACCGACAACAATAGAAAGGCCGGCGAGCAATAAGATAGCTAATAAGTCCTCTACGATTAGAACACCAAATACCAATTCAGCAAAATGTTTACTTTTTAAACCCAGTTCCTCCATCGCTTTAATAATGATCGTGGTTGAAGAAATAGAAAGAGCAGCCCCTAAAAAAATGCAATCATAAGTAGACCATCCTAAAAATTTGCCGAGTATGAAGCCTATGAGTAGAACAATCAGTACTTCCAATAAGCCTGTCACAATAGCCGGTGTTCCCACGCGTTTAAGTTTATGAAAGCTAAAATCCAAACCGAGAGAAAACATCAAGAAAATAACCCCTAATTCAGATAAGGTATGTAAGCTGGGTACATCGGTCACGAGATCATGGGGAGGGACATAAGGACCGACAATAATGCCAGACAATAGATAGCCTAGAACGACCGGTTGCCTTATTTTTTGAAATAAAAGCGTGACTAAGCTGGCCACGCCTAATATGACAGCGAGATCTTTAATCAGTGGAGCAAGGGGTTGCATAGATCTATTGTTAGTCGTCTTTTCGGATATATCAAGTATCGTTTATGAGAAACTTCAGTGATTCATTTTTTTTAAAAACTGGACTTACATAAAAATGATGAATTGAGATAAAGCACAAGCAACTTGAGGGAGCTTATTTAAGCATTTATCAATGCTGCTAAGGAATTCACATAGAAGTCTCATAAACCAGTTTTTGTATAAATTTAGACAAATCTTTATTGCTAAAAATCATAGAGTAAGTTATAAACTTGCTAATAGGGAAGCCTATTTGTAACTAACAGTGACTTACACACTCTACAGGCCTCATTTTTTAATGTTAGTCAAGAATTAGTATGTCATTACTACAAAAATTACTAACATGATCACTTCATTACCCTTAATTGGTTATGCATCCGGTATTGCCGCTAATGATCCCGGTTGTGCACAAGGCCCGTTACAATTACAACATCATCTTTTAGAAAAACGGCTTTTTGATCAACAGTTACACAGTCATTGGCAAGCCATGTTAGTTCCGCGTAGTGGTTCTAAAGAGAATTGTTTGGAACGCGTAGTGGAGTTAAACACTGAACTGGCTAACATCACCCAGGATCTGGCTCAGCAGTATAAGCGTTTTGCTGTATTGGGGGGTGATCATTCTTGTGCGATAGGGACTTGGAGTGGAGTTGCTTCCGCACTCGCAAAACAACAACAACTTAATGAATTAGGATTGATTTGGATCGATGCCCATATGGATAGTCATACCTTCGAAACCACCTTTACAGGTAATATCCATGGTATGCCATTAGCCAGTCTCTTAGGCTATGGTGATACATCACTTGCCCATATCGGAATATCGCATCCTAAAATAGATCCAAGGCGTTTAGTTTTAATTGGCATTCGCAGTTTTGAAATGGAAGAAGAGAAATTATTACAACATTTAGGCGTGCGTATTTACAATATGGAGGAGATTGAAAAAAAGGGTCTAGACGCAGTATTTTCTGAAGCGCTTGCTTACATTAAAGAAAAAAGTGTTCGATGGGGTATCAGCTTGGATTTAGATGGGATTGATCCTTTTGATGCACCGGGTGTGGGTGTGCCAGAAGCCAATGGTATTTCTGGAGAAAGTTTATGTCGAGTATTGACTCAATTACGTCAAGAATCATCACTGATTGGAGTTGAAGTGGTTGAGTACAACCCTTATCATGACAAGCAACAAAAAACGGAAAGATTAATTCAAAAGATATTGCTGAGTATTTTTGGAGTTTAAACTAAATGAGTAAGCAAAGTGTTATCGGCGATCAACAGTCCACTTTTTCTAATGACTTTAAACTCCATAACCCTATCGAGCTTGAAAAACACTATGGTGCGGCCATTTACGATCCTTTGCCTGTGGTGCTTAGTCGTGGTTTAGGCGCTGAACTTTGGGATACTTCAGGTAAGCGTTATATCGATATGATGAGTGCTTATTCGGCGGTGAGTCACGGGCATAGCCATCCTCGTTTAGTGAATCTCTTAACGCAACAAGCGCAACGGTTATCCATTTGTTCTCGTGCATTTTATAGTGATAGATTGGGCTTTTTTTTAAAGAAAGTGTGCGATTTGACTCAGATGGAATGTGCTTTACCCATGAATACGGGTGCTGAAGCCGTAGAAACAGCCATTAAAGCCGCTAGAAAATGGGCTTATACGGTTAAGAAAGTAGCATGTAATCAAGCTGAGATTATTGTTTGTCGAGGTAATTTTCATGGTCGTACGACGACCGTGGTGGGTATGTCTTCAAAGCTTCAATATCAATTTGGTTTTGGTCCTTTTGCACCGGGGTTTAAAATGATAGAATATGGTGATCCAGCCGCATTATCTGCAGCGATAACCTCTAACACGGCAGCCTTTTTAGTAGAGCCGATTCAAGGAGAACGAGGTATTGTTGTGCCCCCCAATGGTTATTTACGAGCAGTTGAAAAAATTTGCCAAAAAAATAATGTTTTACTTATTTTGGACGAAATACAGACAGGCTTGGGTAGAACAGGCCGATTTCTGGCTTGTGACCATGAGGGTGTTAAGCCAGATGGATTGATTTTAGGTAAAGCGCTCGGTGGTGGTTTGTTAGCAGTTTCTTTATTTTTAAGTCGTCGTGAAGTGATGGGTGTTTTTACTCCCGGTGATCACGGTAGTACTTTTGGCGGAAATCCTTTAGCGGCAACAGTTGGGCTAGAAGCTTTAGAGATACTGTTTGATGAGAAATTGATCGAGCGTTCAGAAGAACTCGGTGAATATTTACATCAGAATCTATTAAAGATTTCATCCCCTTTGATTAAAGAAGTTCGCGGTAAAGGATTATTTATTGGCATAGAATTGGATTCACATTATGCAAAGGGGCGAGAGATTGTTTTGCAGTTACTAGAGCACGGTTTATTAAGCTACGAAACGCATGATACGGTTATTCGCTTGGCTCCCCCGTTAGTGATAAGTAAACAGCAATTGGATGAAGCATTAATCCTATTAAAAAAAGTATTGCAAGTGAATACTTCAGGCAACAGAAATTATTGATTAGCCGCTTATGTATTTTAATTTAAGTTTGGCTAAGATAGGCACCCAATCCAGTTAAGAACATTTGCACGGCAATTGTAGTGAGTATCATTCCCATTAAACGCTCTAACGCCGCAATGACTTTGACACCTAATAATTTTTGTAAAGGGACTGCAATCAAAAGCAATAATGTGGCTATTAACGAAGCGGCTGCTAAAGCGGTAAACCATTCACCCATTTGATGAGGCGCTTGACTCGCAAATAAAATGACGGTAGCTATAGAAGACGGTCCTGCGAGCAAAGGCATCGCCATAGGAACAATAAAAGGCTCACCGTGAGTTTGCTCAATTGATCTATTTTGTTCCATAGGAAATAACATTTTGATCGCAATAAGGAATAAAATAATCCCGCCTGTAATGCCTAAAGCCTCTTGACTGATATGTAAGCTGTCTAAGATGGGTTTTCCGCAAAATAAAAAAAGCGTCAAGATAGCAAATGCAATTAAACTTTCACGCAAAATTATTTTAGTGCGTCTTTTGGGGTCGACTTGTTTAAGTAATGATAAAAAAACCGGGATATTACCAAGCGGATCCATGACTAAAAAAAATGTTACGGCGGCGGAATAAATGTTCATTTGAAGAATAAAATAATAACCTACAAAAAATATTTATGTATTGTAGTAAGAATAGTGGTTGACATCCAGGCTTGACTTTCGCAAAATAGCCCATCAATTTTTGAGGAGGGGTTCCCGAGCGGTCAAAGGGAGCAGACTGTAAATCTGCCGGCTCAGCCTTCGAAGGTTCGAATCCTTCCCCCTCCACCACTTATTTGTAGATGTAAATACGAGCGTATTGCGGGTGTAGTTCAATGGTTAGAATTCCAGCCTTCCAAGCTGGCTATGTGGGTTCGATTCCCATCACCCGCTCCAGAGAAAATATACAAGCCCACATGGCTCAGTGGTAGAGCACTTCCTTGGTAAGGAAGAGGTCACCGGTTCGATCCCGGTTGTGGGCTCCAAGACGATATGTGAGTGTGATTTAGGCCAGTAGCTCAATTGGCAGAGCGGCGGTCTCCAAAACCGCAGGTTGGGGGTTCGATTCCCTCCTGGCCTGCCAAATCTAGATTTGATGATGTTAGTTAAGTGTTAAGAAAAAGGTATTAAGCATAAAAAAGGTGAGCCGAGAGCGAACCAAATAGCTCATTTTCCGAAATGATATAGATAGAAGGTGAAATGAAAAACACAAAGCTTGAAACCAAGACATCTAATAGAAATAAAAGAGATTTAATGCTCTGGATAGCAATGGGACTTGTTCTCTTGTCGGCGGTTTATGCAAATAATTATTATTCTCATGAGGCCATTGCTATTCGATTGATAGGCTGGATAATGACGGCTCTTGTGCTAGTTTCACTGTTTTTTTTCACCACTCAGGGGAAGCGGTTTTGGGTATTTGCACAAGCTTCGCGTGCTGAGTTGCGCAAAGTAGTCTGGCCAACCCGGGAAGAAACAGTACGCACGACGTTGATTGTTATGGTGATGGTTATTGTAACCGGTTTATTTTTATGGGGTATCGATACCTTTTTATTATGGGCGGTTGCTTTTTTAACGGCGTAAATGAAGAGGATAGTTAGCATATGACAGAAAAAAAATCAGCACTTCATTCCGATGTTTCAAAGCAATCATCGAACAATCCTGCCTCAGCTAATGAGAAGTCGTTGGCCATAGAAAAAAAAGCGATACATGGATCGATGCAATGGTATGTTGTACAGGCTCGATCAGGTTATGAGCGCAAAGTTTTAGATGCTTTAAATGAGCGGATTAAACAACAAAATTTAACAGAAAAATTTGGCCAAATAATTGTGCCAACTGAAGAGGTCATTGAAATTCGTCAAGGTCGTAAACGTAAAACAGCACGTAAATTTTATCCAGGTTATGTTTTGGTCGAAATGGATATGGATGAAGACAGTTGGTATCTTGTTCAAAAGACACCGGGAGTCATTAAATTTATTGGTGGGACAAGTGATAAACCGGTACCGCTTAGTGGCCGAGAGGTTAATAAGATTTTACAGCGTATGCAGGAGGGTGTTGATAAACCTCGGCCTAAAGTTTTATTTGAAGTGGGTGAAGTGGTACGTGTTGTCGATGGGCCTTTTGCTGACTTTAATGGTGAGGTTGAAGAAGTTAACTATGAAAAAAATCGTATGCGTGTTTCCGTAGTTATCTTTGGCCGTTCCACGCCAGTCGAATTAGAATTTGGTCAAGTTAAAAAGGCTTGATGCGTTAGTAGGGCCCTTTTTTAGTTTTTTAATTTTAACTGGAAAAGGGAATAGAAAAAATAAATACGCATAGCAATTAAGTTTTTGATGGCGCGCAACAAAGCTAAACAACCGAAGTGTATAGGAATACATGAGGATTGCGGGTTGAGTGGCAGTACAGACAAAAATTTAAGTGCGAAGAGTATTGACGTCAATGGGGAGCTTAATTTGAAATTAAGCGTTAGTACCCGGAGGTAAAGAAATGGCGAAAAAAATACAAGCTTATGTGAAGTTACAGGTTAAAGCCGGCGAGGCTAATCCTGCGCCACCTATTGGTCCTGCTTTGGGACAACAAGGTGTGAACATTATGGAATTTTGCAAAGCTTTTAATGCACATACGCAAAATGTTGAAAAAGGTATGCCAATGCCTGTAGTAATTACAGTCTATACCGATCGTAGTTTCACATTTATTATTAAAACCCCACCCGCTTCCTTTTTAATTATGAAGGCAGCAGGGATCGAGAAAGGAAGTAGTATTCCTAACAAGAATAAAGTAGGCAAGCTTACTCGTAAGCAACTTGCTGAGATTGCAACCACGAAAATGCCTGATCTTACCGCAGCTGATTTAGAGGCAGCAATGCGTACGATAGCCGGTACGGCGCGTAATATGGGTATTGAAATTGAGGGGGAGGTATAAATGGCTAAGCTAAGTAAACGTTTCCGTTTGATTAAAGAAAAGCTACTTCCTGATAAGACGACCTATACAGTACTAGAGGCGATTAACCTGCTTAAGGAATTCCCGGTTAAATTCAATCAAAGTGTTGATGTTAGCATCAGTCTGGGTGTCGACCCGCGTAAGTCGGATCAAAATGTACGAGGTGCGGTAGTATTGCCACATGGGATAGGTAAAACAACGCGCGTTGCTGTATTTGCTCAAGCGGCCAATGCGGAGTCTGCAAAAACAGCAGGTGCGGATATCGTAGGCTTTGAAGATTTGGCTGAAAGCATTAAAGCCGGTAATTTCGATTTTGATGTGCTTATTGCGACACCCGATGCAATGCGTCTAGTCGGTCAACTGGGACAGATATTAGGACCAAGAGGTTTAATGCCCAACCCTAAAATAGGCACGGTTACTATGGATGTTACTACAGCAGTTGCCAATGCGAAATCGGGTCAGGTGCAGTATCGTACGGACAAGGGTGGGATAGTCCACTGTACGATTGGTAAATTGAGCTTTGAACCCCAACAATTACTTCAAAATTTAGTCGTGTTATTAGGAGCGGTTAAAAAAGCCAAACCTGTTACGGCTAAAGGGGCTTATTTAAAGAAACTCACTCTTTCTAGCACGATGGGCCCGGGGTTATTAATTAATTTAGGGTCGTTAGAAGCAAGTTAAATAAAGAACTGCAGAAAATGCGTAGTTGCAGCTTGACTATTATTTGTATTTACGATAGAAAAGCTACCCCCTGATCGATTTATAAGTCAGTGGGAATGAATTCGCAGTTAAAGGGCCTCACCCTCTAACTGTCGGAGACCGTAGGTGCGTTATTACCATTAAGAGAAAAATAAATATTTTTTGACTAATTCAACGCTTAATTTTACCTACGCAGACGGTGAACCTTACGGCCACCGAGGCTTCAGCCATCAGATAATGGTTGAATAATATAGAGGAGAAAACCAACGTGACATTAAGACTTAAAGATAAACAGGCCATTGTTGCGGAAGTTGGAGAGGTTGCAAAAAGTGCGTTATCGGCAGTGACTGCCGAATATCGTGGTTTGAGCGTAGAGGAAATGAGTCAATTGCGTTTACAAGCGCGTAGCGGAGGGGTGTATATACGTGTTGTGCGTAATACCCTGGCGCGGCGTGCTTTAGAAGGTACGGGTTTTGCGTGTTTACAAGATACACTCATAGGCCCCTTACTTTTAGCATTTTCCCAGCACGAACCTGGTGCAGCAGCCCGGCTAATTCGAACCTTTGTCAAGCAAAATGAAAAATTGGTTGTAAAGGCGATTGCCTTTGATGGTCAGTTATTGGCGACGAATGAACTCGAAAAGCTAGCAAATCTTCCAACCCGAGATGAAGCCATTGCAACATTGATGGCGGTTATGAAAGCACCAATAACTAAGTTAGTGCGTACACTGGTGGAACCACATACCAAATTGGTACGCATATTAGCTGCTGTGCGTGATAAGCAGCAAGCCACCGCGTAATGAATAGGTCAATAATTAGAATTTTTATTTTTTGGAGTGATAACTATGAGTGCAGAAGGTAAAGCGAAAGAAGCGGTATTAGATACAATTTCTAACATGAGCGTCATGGAAATTGTCGATCTTATTAAGAATATGGAAGAAAAATTTGGTGTTTCTGCCGCCGCCGCTACCGTTGCAGTGGCAGCCGCACCCGGTGCGGCAGCAGCGGCTGAAGAAAAAACCGAATTTGATGTGATATTGAAAGAGGTGGGTGCTAATAAGATTAACGTGATTAAAGCAGTACGCGAAGTAACAGGTCTTGGCTTAAAAGAAGCTAAAGACTTAGTTGAATCAGCGCCGAAAGTTGTTAAAGAAGGATTGTCTAAAGCGGATGCTGAAGCGCTCATGACTAAGCTTAAAGAAGCCGGTGCTACAGGCGAAATGAAATAATAAACTTATGGAGTAATAAAAGAATGCTCAGGTTTATACTGGGCATTTGTTGTCTATAGCCCCAAATATGGGCACGGTTTTTCTTTATTTATTTCTGTTCTCTAACTAGGTAAACTTTAGATGGTAATTCGGACATCCCCAGCAACTGATCAAACAAATACTTCCTATTCGTTTACTGAAAAAAAACGTATTCGTAAAAATTTTGGTAAACAAACCACCATAATGGAAGCGCCCTATTTATTAGCGACGCAAATTGAGTCTTATCATCGATTTTTACAGATAGATGCCTCGCCGGATGCGTTAGAAGATGTCGGGCTTAATGCGGCTTTTAAATCGATATTTCCTATATCCTCTTATTCCGGTGGCGAAGCGACATTAGAGTATATCAATTACCGAATAGGACAGCCCCCCTTCGATGTTAAAGAGTGTCAGGCTCGTGGTTTAACGTATGGTGCTCCTTTACGTGTAAAAATGCGTTTGATTATTTATGATAAGGAAGCGGCACCAGGCTCTACAAAGCTAAAATACATTAAAGAGCAAGAAGTTTATATGGGTGAGTTGCCTTTGATGACAGACACGGGAAGTTTCGTGATCAATGGAACAGATCGTGTGGTGGTTTCGCAATTGCATCGTTCACCGGGTGTGTTTTTTGAACATGATAAAGGCAAAACGCATTCTTCAGGTAAGTTATTGTATGCGGCACGTATTATTCCTTATCGCGGCTCTTGGCTGGATTTTGAGTTTGACCCTAAGGATAATTTATTTGTTCGTATCGATAGACGCCGTAAATTAGCCGCTACCATCCTATTACGCGCACTCGGTTATACATCAGAAGAGATACTAGAATTATTTTTTAGTAATAATGTCTTTCATTTGAAAGATGAAAAAGCAATTTTAGATTTAGTGCCGGAGCGTTTACGGGGAGAAATAGCAAGCTTTGATATTAAAGATGCCTCTGGGAAAGTCATTGTTGAGCAGGGAAGGCGTATTGCTATAAGACAAATCCGTGAAATTGAAAAAGCTAAGATTAAACAATTAGAGCTACCGGTTGATTATTTAATGGGTAAAACATTAGCTAAACCCATTATTAATGCAGAAACGGGAGAGATTCTTTTTGAAGCAAACACAGAATTAAATGCAGATATTGTTAAAAAATTGCTAGAGGCACAGGTAAAAAAAATAGAAACCTTATATACCAATGACTTAGATTCAGGTGCCTATATTTCGACAACCTTACGTATTGATCCAAGCCATAGTCAGCAAGAAGCCTTAGTCGAAATTTATCGGATGATGCGCCCAGGTGAACCACCGACTAAAGAAGCGGCGGAAGCCTTATTTAAAAATTTATTTTTTGTTCTGGATCGTTATGACTTATCGGCTGTAGGACGGATGAAGTTTAATCGTCGTTTAGGTATAGAAGAAATTACTGGATCGGGTACTTTGACCAAAGATGATATTATCGCTGTGTTACGGATATTGATTGAGATTCGAAATGGGAAAGGTGATGTTGACGATATCGATCATTTAGGTAATCGTCGTGTTCGTAGTGTCGGTGAAATGGCTGAAAATCAATTTCGTATTGGATTAGTACGTGTTGAACGTGCCGTCAGAGATCGTTTAAGCGTCGCTGAAGCGGAGAACTTAATGCCGCAAGATCTTATTAATGCGAAGCCTATATCCGCGGCGATAAAAGAATTTTTTGGCTCGAGTCAACTCTCGCAGTTCATGGATCAAGTGAATCCTCTTTCGGAGATTACGCATAAGCGCCGCGTTTCTGCCTTAGGGCCCGGTGGCTTAACGCGTGAACGAGCAGGGTTTGAAGTTCGAGATGTGCACCCAACGCATTACGGTCGAGTTTGTCCAATTGAAACGCCAGAAGGTCCTAATATTGGTTTAATTAATTCCTTAGCAGTCTACGCGCGGACCAATCATTATGGGTTTCTTGAAACACCTTACCGTAAAGTTGAGAAGGGTAAAGTAACCAAAGAGATTCAGTACCTATCTGCCATTGAAGAGGGTAAGTATGTTATTGCGCAAGCGAATACCCGTCTTGACGCGCATGGTAAATTGATTGATGAGCTAATACCGTGTCGGCACCGTAATGAATCGATGTTAACAACGGCGGATAAAGTCAACTATATGGATATTTCGCCGGCGCAGGTTGTGTCAGTAGCGGCTTCTTTAATTCCTTTCTTAGAGCATGATGATGCGAACCGTGCATTAATGGGTTCTAACATGCAACGTCAAGCAGTACCTACTTTACGAACGGAAAAACCCTTAGTTGGTACGGGAATGGAACGTAAGGTAGCTGTTGACTCCGGTGTTGTCGTGGTAGCTAAACGAGGTGGTATCATTGATTCAGTTGATGCAGGTCGTATCGTTGTGCGTGTTGATGATAAAGAAGCCGCTGCAGGTACGGCGGGTGTTGATATTTATAATCTGACAAAATATACCCGCTCTAATCAAAATACCTGTATTAATCAACGACCTTTAGTGGAAAAAGGCGATAAAGTTAAAAAAGGCGACGTCATGGCCGATGGTCCTTCGACTGACTTAGGTGAGTTAGCATTAGGACGTAACCTGTTGGTCGCTTTTATGCCATGGAATGGCTATAACTTTGAAGATTCTATTTTAATTTCTGAGCGTGTTGTCTCTGAAGATCGTTTTACCACAATACACATAGAAGAATTAACCTGTATTGCGCGTGACACCAAGTTAGGAAGCGAAGAAGTCTCATCAGATATCCCTAACGTTGGAGAAAGTGCACTTTCTAAATTAGACGAGTCGGGTATTGTGCATTTAGGCGCGTGGGTAGAGGCGGGTGACATACTGGTTGGGAAGGTGACACCTAAGGGCGAGACCCAATTAACGCCCGAAGAAAAATTATTACGCGCGATATTTGGTGAAAAAGCTTCGGATGTAAAAGATAGTTCGCTACGTGTTCCATCCGGTATGCGAGGTACAGTGATTGATGTCCAGGTATTTACGCGCGATGGTTTGGAGAAAGATAAACGTGCGTTAAGTATCGAGGAAATGGCTTTAGATAAAATCAAAAAAGATTTGTATGACGAATTTAGAATTTTAGAAAATGATTGTTATCAACGTTTAGAAACTTTATTAGTCGGCGCGACAGCGAGCAGTGGACCTAATAAATTGAAGCCAGGCAGTAAAATCACATTAGAATACTTGCAAAAATTACCAAAAGATCAGTGGTTTTCTGTTAGCTTACGTGATGAAGCGACTAGCCAACAACTGGAAGCAGTGGCTAAACAGTTAGAAGCAGCACGTCTTGCATTAGATGAAAAGTTTGAAAATAAACGAAAAAAACTAACTCAAGGTGATGACTTAGCGCCAGGTATACTTAAGATTGTTAAAGTTCATTTAGCTATCAAACGTTGTATTCAGCCAGGCGATAAAATGGCAGGTCGACATGGAAACAAAGGGGTTATTTCTAGCATTATTCCAGTTGAAGATATGCCTTATATGGAGGATGGCACGCCCGTTGATATTGTGCTTAATCCTCTCGGCGTACCCTCCCGTATGAATGTGGGTCAGGTACTTGAAACGCATTTAGGTTGGGCCGCAAAAGGTTTAGGTATTAAAATTGGGGATATGTTGGATGCGCAAAAAAACACTAAAGAAATTAAAAATTTCTTAGGATCTATTTATAACGATAATGAGGAAAGAGCGCAAAAAATAGATTTCAATAAACTATCTGACGAGGCTGTCATTGAGCTTGCCAAAAATTTACGACATGGAGTACCCATGGCAACCCCTGTCTTTGATGGTGTTACTGAAGCGGAAATTAAACGTATGCTAAGTTTGGCTGGTTTACCAGAAACAGGACAAACCACGCTGTATGATGGTCGAACCGGCGATCGTTTTGAGCGGCCGGTGACGGTAGGTTACATGTATATGCTTAAACTGAACCATCTTGTGGACGATAAGATGCATGCCCGTTCTACGGGTTCCTATAGTTTAGTGACTCAACAACCTTTGGGTGGTAAAGCACAATTTGGCGGTCAACGATTCGGTGAAATGGAAGTGTGGGCATTGGAAGCCTATGGAGCGGCTTATACTTTGCAAGAGATGCTAACAGTTAAGTCGGACGACGTGGCCGGTCGAACAAAAATGTATAAGAACATTGTGGACGGTGATCATCAAATGGAAGCGGGTATGCCAGAATCATTTAACGTATTAGTCAAGGAAATACGCTCCTTGGCAATCAATGCAGAATTAGAAACCAAAGATTAATTTAAAGTGGAGTATTACCTTGCCAACGTCTAAACCGAGATCAGACTTTTATATAAAAACTGAGGAAGAAAATCGCACTGTGTCTGAGGCAAAAGCGTCTGAAGAAGTGCTATCCTCTAATGAAACGACTCAAAAAATATCAAGTCAAGAAAATCTGGCGATGATAGCTGAGGCAATGCAATCTGCGCATCGCGATACCGATAAAGTGAAGGCGTCAGCTGAAATCCAGGTATCTGATAAGCCACTCATGTCAGACTTACTCGGTATTTTGAAACAAGAAGATTATTTAGACGACTTTGATAATATTCGTATCTCTTTAGCCTCTCCTGAAATGATCCGTACCTGGTCTTATGGTGAAGTTAAAAAGCCAGAAACGATTAATTATCGCACTTTTAAACCAGAAAGAGATGGTTTGTTTTGTGCCAAAATCTTTGGTCCAATCAAGGATTATGAATGTTTATGTGGTAAATATAAAAGACTTAAACATCGTGGTGTGATTTGTGAAAAGTGTGGTGTCGAAGTCGCATTGACTAAAGTACGTCGCGAGCGTATGGGCCATGTTGAATTAGCCAGTCCCGTTGCACATATTTGGTTTTTAAAATCTTTACCCTCACGTATCGGCTTATTACTTGATATGACACTGCGTGATATCGAGCGAGTTCTTTATTTTGAAGCGTTTGTGGTTATAGAACCCGGCATGACCACGTTGGAACGTGGCCAGCTTTTGACGGATGAGCAATATTTAGAAGCGATTGAGGAGCATGGTGATGAGTTTGATGCGCGTATGGGTGCCGAAGCTATACAGCAATTATTAATTACATTAAATTTAAAAGAAGAAATTAATACCTTACGTGAAGAGATTCCAAATACGAACTCAGAAACTAAATTAAAGAAATTTTCTAAACGTTTAAAACTATTGGAAGGATTTGAACAGTCAGGTAATAAGCCAGAATGGATGGTCTTGACCGTATTGCCTGTTTTACCACCCGACTTGCGTCCGCTAGTCCCTTTAGATGGTGGGCGTTTTGCTACATCGGATCTCAATGATCTTTATCGTCGAGTCATCAACCGTAATAATCGTTTAAAACGTTTATTAGATCTTAATGCACCTGACATTATTGTCCGTAACGAAAAACGTATGTTACAGGAATCCGTCGACGCTTTATTAGATAATGGCCGTCGTGGCCGTGCCATTACAGGGAGTAATAAACGACCATTGAAATCTTTAGCGGATATGATTAAAGGTAAACAAGGTCGGTTTAGGCAAAATTTATTGGGTAAACGTGTCGACTATTCAGGTCGTTCGGTGATCGTAGTAGGTCCTACATTAAAACTACATCAGTGTGGTCTGCCAAAAAAGATGGCATTAGAGCTATTTAAGCCATTTATTTTAAGCAAATTACAATTCCGTGGTTTAGCTTCTACGATTAAAGCCGCTAAGAAAATGGTAGAGAATGAATCGCCGGAAGTTTGGGATATACTCGAAGAAGTGATTAGGGAACATCCTGTCTTATTAAACCGAGCACCGACATTACATCGTTTAGGTATACAAGCCTTCGAACCTATTTTAGTTGAAGGCAAAGCCATTCAACTGCATCCTTTAGTTTGTACCGCTTATAATGCTGACTTTGATGGTGACCAAATGGCGGTGCATGTTCCACTGACTATCGAAGCTCAGTTGGAAGCACGTACATTAATGATGTCGACTAACAATATTTTATCTCCAGCCAATGGCGAGCCAATTATCCTTCCGACTCAGGACGTGGTGTTAGGGCTTTATTATTTAACACGAGAGAAAATTAATGCCAAAGGTGAAGGTTTAATTTGTTCTGATGTGAATGATGTCCGCCAGTTGTATGATGCGGGATATGCGGATTTACATGCCAAAATTAAAGTGAGAATAACGGAAGTGTTATTCAATGCGCGGAGTGAGCGCAAAGAATTGACTAAGCTCGTTGATACCACAGTGGGTAGAGCGTTGCTTCGTGAAACTTTACCTGAGGGTTTACCATTTTCTTTAATTAACAAGACACTGAATAAAAAAGCTATTTTAAGCCTTATCAATGAATGTTATCGACGATTAGGTTTAAAGGCGACCGTTATTTTTGCTGACAAATTAATGTACATGGGTTTTGGTTATGCAACACGCGCGGGTATTTCGGTTGGGATTGAAGATTTAATTATACCTGAAAATAAAGCTACGATTATTTCAGGCGCCGAGACTGAAGTAAAAGAAATTGAATCGCAATATGCTTCCGGTCTGGTAACTCAAGGTGAGCGTTACAACAAAGTGGTTGATATCTGGTCGCGTACGAATGATCAAGTGGCTAAAGCCATGATGG
>Ga0222713_10002537_pt1 | contig 19442 bp, 15 predicted proteins | sample C33_649DmetaG_FD_165061 | JGI IMG/M metagenome (GOLD analysis project Ga0222713, IMG submission 165061) | Estuarine water microbial communities from San Francisco Bay, California, United States - C33_649D | ecosystem: Environmental > Aquatic > Marine > Unclassified | place: USA: California...
CGTGAGCCCCGCGGGGAGGATCCGCACGAGGCGCTCCGCCAGGGCGAAGCTCCCGGGATGCCCCATCTGGAACCCCGGGGCGAAGTCGAGCTGGGCCGCCTGCCGCGCGATCGCCTCGACGATCGGCGCCCGGGCGTGGCCCGCGTTCACGCACCAGAGCCCGGCGGTCCCGTCGAGGATCTGCCGACCATCATCCGACTGGTAGTGCATCGCCTTCGCCCCGACGAGCATCCGGGGACGCGCCTTGAACGCCTTGGTGGCGGTGAATGGCATCCAAAGGTTGTCCAGGTTTTGCGTCCGGATGGGAATGTCAGTCATCGAGGAGCCGGGGGGGGGTTGATTGTCACGATCCGGAAACTACTCTGCGTCAGGGCCGCCTCGCCCGGGGGCCCCGGAAATACCCGGGCGGACGCACCGTGTTCAACGCTGCACCACTCGCACCATCCTTTGAAAGAGGAGTACGGCATGTCGAGGTTCACCCCACCCCGGGTCCTCCTGAGCGCCTTCCTGACGTTGGCGTTCATGGTCGGATCCCTTGGCGCGCAGGGCGCCACCGGTGTCATCACCGGAAAGGTCACCGCGAAGGGGACCAATCAGGCGCTCGCCGAGACGCGCGTCGTCCTCGTGGGCACCGCGGTCGCGGTCTTCACCAACGCGCAGGGCGAGTACCGCATCCCGAACGCCCCGGTCGGCGCCCGTCAGGTGACGGCGTACCGCGTCGGCTATCAGGCCGCGACCGACACGGTGCGTGTCGTCGCCGGTCAGACCTCGACCCTCAACCTCTCGATGGCGGTCTCCCGCGTCCAGCTCTCGGACGTCGTCGTGACCGGCACCGTGGGGAACCAGGAGCGTCGTGCGCAGGCGGCCACCGTCGCCAGCGTCGATGTCGCGCAGATCGCCAAGGAGTCGCCGGCGCAGAACGTCGCGCAGCTCCTGCAGTCGCGCGTGCCGAGCGTCTCGGTGAGCTCCGCCTCGGGCACCGCCGGCACCTCGCGCCGCATCAACATCCGCGGCGCCGCCTCGGTGAACCTCTCCAACCAGCCCCTCATCTTCATCGACGGCATCCGCCTCGTCGAGGGGACGATCGGCCTCGGCCAGAGCGGCCAGGTCGCCGACCGCCTCAACAACATCAACCCCGAGGACATCGAGTCCATGGAGGTGGTGAAGGGACCGGCCGCCGCGACGCTCTACGGCGCCGACGCCTCCGCCGGCGTGATCCAGATCATCACCAAGAAGGGCCGGGCCGGTGTCCCGCGCTTCTCGCAGAACCTCACCCTCGAGACCGGCTCGGTCGATCAGGGGTGGACCCCGCCCGATAACTTCGCGAACTGCTCCGCCGCACTCGTCGCCTCGACGAGCACCAACCCGCTCTGCCGTGGCCAGGCGGTCGGGACCCTCGTCTCCGACAACCCACTCGTCCGTGAGGGCGCCTTCCGCAAGGGCCAGATCGGCAACTTCGCCTACTCGGCGAGCGGCGGCGGCCAGGGCTACGGCTACTTCTTCTCGGTCAACCGTGACCAGCAGACCGGCACCCTCCCGAACAACGAGTTCGGGCGCTCGTCGATCCGCACCAACTTCAACTTCGTCCCCGATCCCCGCGTGACCGTCAACGCAACGATCGGCCTCCAGCAGTCGCGCCTCCGCGCGCCGGACAACGACAACAACATCTACGGCTATCTCGGCGGCGGCCTCCTCGGCACCCCGACCAGCCGCAACGATGCCGGCACGGGGAACAACGGCTGGTTCGGCTTCAACCGCAACCTCCCCGCCATCCGCGCGATCGACCGGCAGCTCTACACCCGTGGGACCACCACCGGTATCACCGTCAGCTACGTCCCGGTGAGCTGGTTCACCCACAAGCTCACCGTCGGTGGCGACCTCACCTGGGATGAGCAGTTCAACTACTTCCCAAAGAACGGCCTCACCCAGTACGGCGGTCTGACCGACGGCGGCTCCAACAGCCAGGCTCGCAACTCCGTCCAGCGTTACACCTTCGATTACACCGCCAACGCGCGTCGCGAGTTCGGCGAGTCGAAGCAGTGGGAGCTCAACGCGACCGCTGGCGTCCAGGCGATCATGACCCGCAGCGAGGGGCTCTCCGCCCTCGGCACCGGCTTCGTCGTGAACAGCAACAACGTCATCAACGCCGCCTCGCAGACCTCGGCCGGCGGCTCCGAGGCGATGGTCCGTCAGCGTGGGTGGGTCGGGCAGGCGCAGCTCGGTCATCTCAACCGCCGCTTCCTCCAGGTCGGCGTCCGTGTCGACGAGTTCTCGGTGTTCGGCTCTGAGGCCGACCCGGCGATCCTCCCGAAGATCGGCGGCTCGTGGGTCGTCTCCGATGAGAACTTCTACGGCGGCTTCGCCTCCCTGATGAACACCCTCCGCCTCCGTGCGGCGTGGGGCCAGACCGGCCGCGCGCCAGGCGCTGGCGCCGCGCTCATCACCCTCGCCGCCGCCCCGAGCATCTCGGGTAGCTCGGCGATCGCCGGCGCGGTGCCGGCCAACCCCGGCAACGCGAACCTCAAGCCGGAGCGCGGGACCGAGCTGGAGCTCGGCTTCGATGCCAGCTTCTTCAATGAGAAGCTCGCCCTCGAGGTCACCTACTTCGACAAGACGACCAACGACCTCATCCTGAGCCAGCCGCTGCCGCCGTCGCTCGGCTTCACCCAGAACCCGCAGGTCAACGTCGGGTCGGTGACGAACAAGGGGCTCGAGGTCACGCTCTCCACCACGCCGATCGAGATGCGCAACTTCCGCTGGGACCTCCGCGGCGGCATCGCGACCCTCGAGAACACGCTGACCGACCTCGGCGGCATCAACGCCTTCGGCACCCTCAACCGCTTCACCGAGGGGTACCAGCTCGGCTCGTGGGTCTCCAAGACCATCCGCAGCATCGATCAGACCACCGGCGTCGTCACCGTCTCCGACACGCTCGAGGTCGTGGGCAACGTCTTCCCGACGCTCGAGGGGACGCTGACCAGCACGATGACCTTCTTCAACCAGCTCCGGGTCACCGCGCAGATCGACACCAAGCAGGACTTCCTGGTCTACAACAACACGGAGTACTTCCGTGAGACGCAGCTGGTCCGCTCGAACAACCGGTTGGACACCCTCGTCCTCCCGCGCCTCGAGCGGCTTCGCCGCTACGGCAACCCGACCGCCGGCAAGCCCGCCTTCGTGCAGCAGAACGGGACCGCCACCACGGTCGCCGAGGCCCGCGACGGCTTCCTCCAGCCGGGCGACTTCGTCCGCCTCCGTGAGGTCGGCGTGACCTGGGATCTCCCGAAGGGGCTCATCGGCTTCCTCGGGCCGGTGGAGACCGCCTCGCTCGGTTTCGCCGTGCAGAACGTGAAGCTCTGGAAGGACAAGGGCTTCACTGGCGCCGACCCGGAAGTCATCTCCAACGGCGCGAGCCAGTTCGGCCGCGACGACTTCCTGACCCTCCCCAATCCGCGCACCACCGTGCTGCGGCTCAACCTGACCTTCTGAGGCCTGCCCACCATGCGTTTCATTCGATTCTCACGGGCGACCGCGCGACTGGCTGGCACGGCCGCGCTCCTCGCCTCGACTGCGTGCAGCGACTTCCTCACGGTGAAGAACCCGGCGGTCATCGACGCCGGAAACGTCAATCCGGTGGATGACGCCGTCACCCTCGCCCTCTCGGGCCAGCAGTCGTACTCCTCCGCCCTCGGCTGGATGATCATGTACGGTTCCTGGTTCACCGGCGAGGCGCTGGTCTCCGAGACCTTCCCGACCCGCAACGAGTACGGGCTCCGGGCGGTCCTCAACACCAACACCTCCCACTCGGGTGACGTCTGGTTCCCGCTCTCCCAGGCGGCCGCCGGCAACCACCTGATCCTCGGACTCGATCTCCCGACGCCCGAGTCGAACATCAACTACGTCCGGGCGCACACCTGGCTCGGCTACGCCTTCACGCTGATGGCCGAGCAGTTCTGCCAGGGCGTCGTCTACGGCGGCCCGCTCCTCTCGACCAACGACATGCTCGACTCGGCGATCGCCAACTTCGGGGCGGCGATCACGAAGGGCACGGCGAATGGGACGGCGGCGGCGGTGCAGCTGGCGAATGTCGCCCGCGTGGGCCGCGCGCGCGCCAACCTCCAGCGCGGGAACAAGTCGGCGGCGGCGACCGATGCTGCCTCGGTGCCGGCGGGCTTCACCTTCAGCTTCACCCACCTCGACGACCCGACCAACCGCACCCGGTTGAGCAATCGGATGTGGCAGTTCACCTTCGATCGCGGGTCGATCTCGGTCGCGCCGGCCTTCCGGATCACCGACAACCGGATCTCGTATAAGATCCCGGGCCAGCACACGCTCGTCGCGCAGGACCCGAATGCGGGCGCCTTCGTGATCCAGCAGAAGTATCCGACCTATGCCTCGCCGGTGCGCGTCGCCTCGAAGCTCGAGGCCGACTACATCGCCGCCGAGGCCGCGGGGGTCGTCGCCGATCAGATCACCCTGATCAACGCCCGTCGTGCCGCGGGTGGCCAGACGGCTTACGCTGGCGCGACCGACACCGCGAGCGTCCGCACCGAGCTCATGACGCAGAAGTCGCTCGACTTCTACCTCGAGGGCCAGCGCTTCGGTGACTGGCGCCGCAACCCGACCAGCGTCCTGAACGTGCCGGTCGCTGGGGCGACGTACTTCAAGCCGGGCTTCTCGGCGATCGGGACCCAGACCTGCTATCCGCTCCCGCTCTCGGAGACGGACAACAATCCGAACATCCCGAAGGGCTGATCGGATCGGACCGATAGGACGGGACGGGGGGTGGCGCCACTGGCGTCACCCCCCGTTTCACATCGGTCAACGTATCTGCGTAGGTGTGGTCAGCTATCGGTCACATCGCAGCGTAAAGTCGAACGCCACCTCGAAGGTCCGCCCCCACGGGAGCCGCACCTCGACTGGCGCGGTGAGTCGACACCGCGTGCCGATCATACCGGAGATATCGGTCGTCATCGTGACGCGCTGCCGTACCGCCGCGCGGAGCTCGCCCTCGATCGTCACGGTCTGCACCGCCGTCAACCGGAAGGGATCCCAGCCGCGCGCGCGGATCGACGCGACCAGCGCCGGCCGGATCCGACTCTTGTAGAGATCATCGTCGAGCCACCGATCGAGGAGGAACGCCGCCTGCGCGGCCTGTCGATCGGTGGAGGGCGCCACGGACGAATCGTGCTTGGCGAGCCATCGCACCACACCGTGCGCGACCGCCGTCCCCACCGCATTCCCCGCGGTGTTCCATCCGCCGTAGCCGGTGAGCGTCGCGAAATGCCCGCTGGCGGTGAGCCGATCGGTGAGCGTGGTGTCCGCTCCCTGGATCGATCCCGTCGGATCGATATCCGCGAGGATCACCGGGTGAGGACTCGCTCGAACCAGTGCGGCGGCACGCACGGATCCTTCGGTCGATGACGCCGCGCCGCGCCCCGTGGCGCGGGCGGTATGGACGACGAGCTGAAGCGTGACCTCATCCGGTGGTCCCGCCCGTCTGGCATCAGGGATCCTCGCCCCCGCGAGCCGCAGATGTGCCCGCACCGTCTCCGCGAGCGGCCGATCCTCGAACGGCATGAGGCGCGCACTGTCGCCTGGCGCCACATACTGGACGGCGACCAGCGGTGAACGTCCGTGCAGCGCCGTGAGCGCTCGCGCCACGAAGAGCATCCCGAACTCATCCGTCCCGCTCTGGATGCTGATGCGCTCTTGGAGCCCACGCCGCGCGACCTGCGCCGTGAGGTGCTCCCGCTCACCGAGGTGCACGCCGCGCGCACGGGCATCATCCTGTGTGAAGACGAGATGGGTGAGCACGCCCTCGGCACTCAGATCCAGCAGCGCCTCATGCACACGCACGTTCCGCGTACGGGCCGCACGATACGCGGTCAGGATCGCGTCAGGGATCCGCCCCCGGAGTCGATTGAGCTCCTCGGCCTCAGCGGGGCGCATCGAGTCCGGTGCGATCTCCGCCCATCGGGCGAGCGCCTCGCGATACGCTTCGTTCCGGCCATCGGCGGTCGGCGCGAGCCGCATGAGACTCGCTGACACATAGATGGGGAGTCGTGGATACCGAGCGCGGATCTCGCGTAGGAGCTGGAGACGAGCCAGCGCCTGCTCCACGCTCGCGCTTTCGAGGGTCCGTGAGGCGACGAGCCCACCGTAGGCGAGGAGATCGACCGAGACGATCACCGCATCCACCGGCGCAGCGTCGCGAGGACGCGCCGTCGCGCGCGAGGCGAGCGCGAGCGTCGTACGCATCCAGCGCTGCACCGCGTCCACGTCGGCGGGTTGGGTGAATCGGCCGAGGAGCTCGCGCGGTGGCGTCACCACCGTCGCGCCGGCGATCGCCCCGATGCGCACAGGGAAGTCGACCGATGAGGGCCGATCGTCGAGTGGGATGAGCAGGAGGGGGGTGCCCTCTGACCGACCCTGGGCGAGGGCCGGCACCCCGAAGAGCAGCGCGGTGATGAGGATCCAGCCCCGGAGCCGGATCCTCACCACTCGCGCGCTCACTCCATCCCTGGACACCGCCCTAAGATGGTGCTGACGACGATCGCCTGCCGGACGTCCGCCGGGCGCTTGAGGGTGTTCAACACGGGATGCGGCGCCCGAACGACCGGCTGGACCACCGGACGCGGCGCGCGCGGCCCCTCGCGGGCCGGTGAGGGAACAGGCGCACGGCGCGTGGCGGCCGCCGTAGGCGCAGGCCGTGCCGGCGGGGGCTCCGGCTTCCGCGGCCGTGCCGTCCCGCGCAGGATCTCCTCCAGATCGAAGACGACCTCCGGTGACGAGCGCTCGGCGCGCTCCCGCCGCGAGCCCCGCTTCCCCTCGTACGGATCCTCCCGGATCAGCTCGGGTTCTGACTCCCGCTCCAGCGGCGGCCGCTTGGCACGCCGCTGCCACCGCTGGATCAGATCGATCACCCCAGCGGCGAGGATGAAGAGGACGGGAAGGAGCTGTTCCACGAGTCGCTCTCGATGAAGAATCAGGTGATCAGCGCGGCTTGGCCGGCGTCGGCGGCTCATCGCCCCCGGCGATCGCGCTGCGCATCGCGGTATCGGCCTGCACGTTCTTCATCTTGTAGTAATCCATGATCCCGAGGTTCCCCTGCCTGAACGCCTCGGCCATCGCGCGCGGCACCTCGGCCTCCGCCTCGACGACACGGGCGCGCATCTCCTGCTCGAGCGCCACCGCCATCGCCCGACGCTCCTCGGCCTTCGCCTGGGCGATCTGCTTATCGGCGTTCGCCTGGTCGATCTGCAGCTTGGCCCCGATGTTCTCCCCCACATCCACATCCGCGATGTCGATCGAGAGGATCTCGTACGCCGTCCCGGCATCGAGTCCCTTGCTCAGGATGTGCTTGGAGATGTGATCGGGGTTCTCGAGCACGTCCTTGTGGTTCTCCGCCGAGCCGATGGTGCTCACCATCCCCTCGCCGACCCGGGCGATGATCGTCTCCTCGCCGGCGCCACCGACCAGGCGATCGATGTTCGTGCGCACGGTCACGCGCGAGACCGCGATCAACTGGATCCCATTCTTCGCGATCGCCGCGATCTTCGGCGTCTCGATCACCTTCGGGATGACCGACATCTTCACCGCCTCGAGCACGTCGCGCCCCGCGAGATCGATCGCCGCCGCGCGCTGAAAGGTGAGCGGGATGTTCGCCTTGTCCGCAGAGATGAGCGCGTTCACCACGCGCACCACGTTCCCGCCAGCGAGGTAATGCGCCTCGAGCTCGTTGAGGGAGATCGAGAGCCCCGCCTTCACCGCGCCGATACGCGCCGTGATCACCGTGCCGGGCGGCACGCGGCGGAGGCGCATCCCCACCAGCGTCGAGAGGCTCACGTAGGCCCCCGAGGCCCAGGCGGCCACCCAGAGGTTCACCGGGACGAGGAAGAGGAGGACGCCGAGCCCCGCGATCACGAGGAGGAGGAGTCCGATACCACCACCGATCAGTTCAGCCATGTCAGGTCATCTCAGGTAAGAGGTCCAACCACAGTCCGCACCACGATCCGGTTTCCTTCCATGCGCGTGACGACGATCGGCACCCCGGCTGCGATCATCTCCCCCTCGGAGACCACGTCCACGCGTACGCCATCGATGAGGGCGATCCCAGCGGGGCGCAGCGGGGTCGCGGTCTCCCCGTGCTGCCCCACATGCGTCGTCGGGGCCACCACCGGCGCGGGCGGGGCATCCCCCATCCCCTGCGGGAGCGCCGCGTCGAGCACCAACTGCCGACTGAAGGGTGTGTGCCGGATGAACCGGAAGGCGACGAGGCTCCCGATCAGCGCGACGATCATCGCCAGCGAGACGCGCCCCATCGCCCCAAAGAAGGCCGCCAACGTCGACCCGTGACCGATCAGACTCAACGAGAAGCCAGCGAGGGTCGAGATGATCCCCGCGATCCCCGCGATCCCGAACCCGGGGATCACGAAGACCTCAAGGGTGATCAAGGTGAGCCCCAACCCCACGAGGATCAGCTCCTCCCATCCCACGAGCTCCACCGTGTAGTGCCCCGCGAGGACGAGGATGAGACTCAGGATCCCGAGCCCGCCCGGCACGCCGAACCCCGGCGTCCTGAGCTCGATGATGATCCCGAGTGTCGCGATCGAGAGGAGGAGCGAGGCCACCACCGGATGCGTGAGCAACCGAACGAACCCCTCCCCCCAGTTCGGTGAGAGCCGCACAATCTCGGCCGAACCGAGACCGCTCCCCATCAACAGTGAATCCAGGGTGTTCGCCTGTCGGTCGGCGACCTGCCGTGCGAGCGCCTCGTTCGTCGTCAGCGTCAGTAACTTCCCCTTCGGATTGAGCCCGGGGATCTCCACGTCGCGATCCACCATCGCCTCCGCGATCGCGAGCGGACGCCCACGGCTCTCCGCCGTCGCGCGGAACTCCTTCCGCACATAGGAGACCGTCTTCTCCTCGACCGGGCTCGCCTCCCCACCGGTCGGACTCATCTGCACCGGGGTCGCGGCGCCGATTGTCGCCCCCTCGGTCATCACGATCTCCTTCGCGGCGAGACTGATCAGTGCGCCGGCCGAGATCGCGCGACGATTCACGAAGGCGATCGTCCGCACCGGGGAGGCGAGGAGCGCATCACGGATCACCACGGCGGCATCGACGCGGCCACCGAACGTATTGATGTCGAGGATCAGCGCGTCGGCCTTGGTCTCCTCCGCCTCGGCGAGCGCCCGCTTCACGAAGGGGGCGAGCCCCATGTCAATCGTCCCCGCGATCGGGATGACGATCACGCGCGGGGCCGGTTGTCCGACAGCCACCGTCGCAAGCGAGAAGAGCGCCGCGACGGTGAGGAATAGGAATCGACGGAAGGAGGTCCAGATCACAGCGCCACCCGGGGGAGAGGTCTGCTGGAAGATACCCCGTGGTCAGCGGGAAGGGGCCTCGACTGGGCGCCGTCCCTGCCAGCGTCGCCAGCAGGCCACGAGCCCACCCACCAACGAGCCGAACCAGATCAGATCCCCGAGGCGGCGCAGCTGGGCGGCAATCGCGAGATCGCTCCGGAGCAGATCGTAGGTACGGAGGAGGTAGTTCCAATCGTGGTCATCCCCTTCGCCCCCCATCGAGACCAGCGGGAGTTCGAGCGCGCGGGCATCGCCGACATACCACGAGAGATCCCCAAGCGCCGCCGCGAGCCAGAGCCCCGTGATCGCGATCCCCACCCCGTCCCGAGCGCGCCACATCAACGCACCGGCCCCGATCGGGATCAGGAGCTGCATGAGCGACCCCCCGGCGACGGTCATGAACTCGTTCCCGAAGAGCGCGAAGACGAGGTGACCGAACTCATGGGCCCCGAAGGTGATCCCCCCGAATAGCCCCCAGCCGATCTCCCGGAGTGGGCCGCGCGCCTGCGCGGCGGCGAAGAACAAGACGGCGAGGCGCCACCAGGGAGAGCGCATCAATTGTGGCCGTAGCGCGAAGGAGGTGGCAGTGACAAGAAGGACCAGCGAAGGATAATCTGTTTTGCGTTGCCCTTCCTGTCACTCACCCTTGGAGCCCTCCCCCATGGTCAAGGAATTCGTCGGCATCCTCAAGCAGTACGGTGTGATCGGGCTCGCCATCGCCGTCATCATCGGCGGCACCCCTGTGGCTTCGGTCGCACAGACGCCGGCCACCGCCGTGGTGATGCTCGGCACCGGGACCCCGAACGCCGATCCCGATCGCAGCGGACCCGCCGTCGCCGTGGTGCGGGCCGGCCGATCGTATCTCGTCGATGCCGGTCCGGGGGTGGTGCGTCGTGCCGCGGCGGCGGCCACGCTCCACGCGGACTCCGCCTTGCAGCCGCGGAATCTGCGCACCCTCTTCCTCACCCATCTCCACTCCGATCATACCGTCGGGCTCCCCGACCTGATCCTCTCCGCCTGGACCTTGGAGCGCGAGGTCCCGCTCGAGGTCTATGGGCCACCGGGGACGCAGGCGATGGTCGATCACCTCCTCGCCGCCTATGCCGCCGACATCCGGAATCGGATCGACGGGCTCGAACCCGCCAACCCCACCGGCTATCAGGTGCGCGTGCACGAGATCGCCCCGGGAAAGGTCTTCGAGGATGGCAACGTGACCGTCACCGCCTTCGCCGTCCCACATGGCGATTGGGCGGTCGCCTTCGGCTATCGGTTCCAGAGTGCCGATCGGTCGATCGTCATCTCCGGGGACACGCGCGCAAGCGACGCCGTGGTGCGCGCCTGTGACGGCTGCGATCTCCTCGTGCACGAGGTCTACTCCGCCGAGCGCTTCCGGACGCGACCACCCGCGTGGCAAGCCTATCATGCGAAGGCGCATACCTCGACCACCGAGCTCGCCGACGTCGCCCGTCGCGCTGCCCCGAAACAGCTCCTCCTCTACCACCAACTCTTCTGGGGCACGACGGATGAGGGGTTGATGGCTGAGACGCGTGCGGCCGGATACAAGGGACCGATGCGATCTGCCGCCGATCTCACGCGATACTGAGGCTATCCGCCCCACCGAGACGCCCGGTATCTTCCATGCCATGCGCACGTCTCGTCTCGGTCTTGTCGCCCTCGCCCTCCTCCTGAACGGCGATCCCACCTCCGTCCACGCGCAGGCGGGACCCTCGGCATCACGAGTCGCCGCCCCGCGCATCGCCGTGATGTCCGCCTTCGAGACCGAGCTCGTCGCCCTCCGTGCCGCCGCGACGATCACGAGCACCCAGGTCGTGAACGGCCGCACCTGGACCCTCGGCACCCTCGCCGGCCACGAGGTGGTGCTCCTCCTGAGCGGCTACAGCATGGTCAATGCCGCGATGACCACGCAGGCCCTCCTCGACCGGCTCCCCATCCGCGCGATCGTCTTTTCCGGGATCGCCGGTGGGGTGAACCCGAGCCTCGATGTCGGCGACGTGACGGTGCCGGCCCAGTGGGGCAACTACCAAGAGCAGGTCTTCGCGCGCGAGACCCCCACCGGGTTCGCGCCGGCCCGCACCACCACGACCTTCGGTGGCTTCGGGATGATGTTCCCGCAGGGGACCTCCGTCACCGTCCGGGGCGCGCCCGATTCGCTCGAGCGACGCTTCTGGTTCCCCGTCGACACCCTCGCCCTCCGCATCGCCCGCGAGGTCGCCACGCGCGTTCCTCTGGAGCGCTGCACCACGGACCAGAGCTGCCTTCCACATCAGCCGCGCGTGGTCGTGGGAGGGAACGGGGTGAGTGGCCCCACCTTCGTCGACAACGCCGCCTATCGCGAGTGGAGCTGGCGCACCTTCCAGGCGGAGGCGCTCGACATGGAGACCGCGGCCGTCGCGGTGGTCGCGCATGAGCATCAGGTCCCGTACATCGCCTTCCGCTCCCTGTCGGACCTCGCCGGCGGGGAGAGCGGCGACAACGTCATGCGCACCTTCGGTCGCCTCGCCGCCGCGAACTCCGCGGCCGTGGTGCTGGAGTTCCTCCGCGCCTACCCCCGCCGATGATCGGCGCCTTGCGACGCGACCTGCGCGAGGCGGTGGCCCGCGGAGAGACCACCCTCACCACCGAGGTGCGCGCTGGTGTCGCGACCTTCCTCGCGATGGCCTACATCATCGTGGTGAACCCCGCGATCCTCGAGGCCGCGGGGCTCCCACGCGACGCCTCGGTCACCGCGACGATCCTCTCGGCAATCGTCGGGACCCTGTTGATGGGGCTCTATGCCCGACGGCCCTTCGCCGTCGCCCCCTACATGGGGGAGAACGCCTTCATCGCCTTCACCGTCGTCCAGGGGATGGGGATCTCGTGGCAGGTCGCGCTCGGCGCCATCTGTCTCGCGGGAATCGTCTTCGCCCTGCTCACGGTGCTGCGCGTCCGCGCCTGGCTCGCCGATGCCCTCCCCCGCTCCCTCACGCGGAGCTTCGCCGTCGGCATCGGCCTCTTCATCACCTTCATCGGACTCACCGACCTCGGCATCGTGCGCGTCGGGATCCCGGGGGCGCCTGTGGCACTCGGGGACCTCACGGCGCCGAGCACGGCGCTCGGACTCGGCGGCGTCCTCCTCACCGCGATCCTCCTCGCGCGCCGCACGACCGGCGCCTTGCTGATCGGGATCGTCGCCACCGCGCTCGCCTCCTTCGCGCTCGGTGTCACCCCTTGGCCCACGGCGGTGGTCAGCGCCCCACCGAGCCTCGCCCCGATCGCAGGCCAACTCGATCTCCTCGGGGCCCTCTCGCCGAGCGCGCTCCCGGTCGTCCTCCTCGTCTTCGTGATGGCCTTCGTCGACACCATCGGCACGCTCTTCGGCCTGTCATCGCAAGCGGGACTCCTTGATGCCGAGGGGCGCCTCCCCGATGTGGAGCGCCCGATGCTCGCCGATGCCCTCGGCAACATCGCCGCCCCACTCCTCGGGACGACGACGACGGGGGCCTACATCGAATCGGCCGTCGGGATCGGGGAGGGAGGGCGCACCGGCGTGGTCGCCGTGGTCGTCGCGATCCTCTTCGGCCTCGCGCTCTGGTTCGCGCCGATCCTCACCGCGGTCCCGCTCCACGCCTCCGGCGTCGCGCTCGTGGTGCTCGGTGCCCTGATGCTCCAGGGGATCCGCGAGCTCGATCCGTCCGATCTCTCGGAGTGGATCCCCGCCTTCCTCACCATCGTGCTGATGAGCTTCACCTTCAACATCGGCGTGGGGATGACCGCGGGATTGATCGCGCATCCGCTGATGCGAGTCGCCACCGGGCGGGCGCGCGAGGTGCCTGCGGCCCAGTGGGTCTTGGCGACGATGTCGCTCGCCTTCTACCTCGTCTATCCCTTCTGAGCGCGGCGCGGCGAGCATGCCGCGTCTCTCTCAATAGCGGACGAGGGTCTCCGCGCGCACGCCCGCGAGTGCGGTGCGCCACGGGAGGAAGCTCAGATCGATCACCGCCGCGATTCCGGCGAGGGTCGCGCCGGTGCGTGCCACGAGTCGGACCACGGCCGCGGCGGTCCCCCCCGTCGCCAACACGTCATCGACGATGAGCACGCGATCGCCCGCCCCGAGGGCATCGGCGTGGCATTCGAGGGTGTCGGCCCCATACTCGAGGGCGTACGACTCGGTGATGCGCGCCCGTGGCAGCTTCCCCGGCTTCCGCACGGGGACGAGCGCGGCGCCGAGGTGTTGGGCCACCGGGGCGCCGAAGAGGAACCCGCGACTCTCGATCGCCAGCACATGGGTGATCCCCGCGGACCGCCACGGCTCGGCGAGCGCCGTCGTGGTTCGCCGGAAGAGCGCGGGATCATGCAGTACCGGGGTGATGTCCTTGAATGACACACCAGGACGAGGGAAATCCGGGACGGTGAGGATCGCGCGAGTGAGATCGGCGATGAGGGTCGGAATAAGCGGTTGCTGAGCGGACATCGATGGCAGTCGGGGGTCGAGGCGAGCGAAATGGTCAGCGGTCGGAGGTCCGTGGTGCTCCCCCAACATCAAGAGTATCACGCATGAAATCGTGTGGTTGCGCCGGTGTGTGTCAACTCACCCTCTTTCGGAGAGTGGACACCTTGCTGCACGTTTCCATGATGCGCCTCACCTTCCTCCTCCTCGCGGTCGGTCTCTTCGCCTCCGCCCCGCTTCCGGCGCAGTCGGCGCCGGTCACCGCCCTCCGTGCCGATCGCGTGATCGTCGGCGACGGCACTCAGATCCCCAACGCCGTCGTCCTCATCCAAGGAGACCGGATCACCGCCGTCGGCTCAGCGACACAGGTGCGGATCCCCGCCGGCGCGCGGACGATCGACCTCGCGGGGCAGACCCTCCTCCCTGGGTTCATCGACGCCCACACCCACCTCACCTCCATCGATAACGATGGCGGCGACCTCGCCGCGCTGCGGGAGACCCCGGCCCACGGAGCGATCTACGCGACCATCAATGCGCGCAAGACGCTCGAGGCGGGGTTCACCACCGTGCGCGAGGCCGGGTCGCTCGGCTACGTCGATGTCGCCGTGCGTGACGCGATCACCCGCGGGCTGATCCCGGGGCCGCGCATCCATGCCTCCGGTCCCGCCCTGGGGACCACCGGCGGTCACGCCGATGTGAATGGGTGGAGCCCCTTCCTCGATCTGCCAGGGACCGGCGCGATCGTCGACGGCGCCGATGCCATGCGGCGCCAAGTGCGACTCAACGTCAAGTATGGTGCCGATCAGATCAAGATCGTCGCGACTGGTGGAGTCCTCTCGGTGGGAGACGCCGTCGGGGCGCCGCAGATGACCGAGGAGGAGCTCCGCGCCGCCGTCACCGAGACCGCACGGTTAGGCCGCAAGGTGATGGCCCACGCGCACGCCGGCGATGGTCTCCTCGCCGCGGTGCGAGCCGGGGTCGCGAGCATCGATCATGGCTCCCTCGTGAGCGACACCGCGATCGCCGAGATGAAGGCGCGCGGTACCTACCTCGTGCCGACGCTGATCATCCTCGAGGAGATCGTGCGCGATGGGGCGGCGAAGGGGGTCCCACCCTATGCCGTGAAGAAGGCGACCGCCATCGCGGCGGAGCGTCGTGTGCGACTCCGTACCGCCTATCGCGCCGGCGTGCGCTTCGCGCTGGGCACCGATGCCACGAGCGATATCCACGGACGCAATGGCGAGGAGTTCAAGTACATGGTCGACATCCTCGGTGCGACACCGATGGAAGCCATCACCATCGGCACACTCAACGGCGCGCGGCTCCTCGGCATCGAAGCGGATCTCGGCACCGTGAGCACCGGCAAACTCGCGGATCTCGTCGCCGTGACCGGGAATCCCCTCGACGATGTCACCCGGCTCCAGCGGCCGACCTTGGTGATGAAGGGCGGCACCATCGTGGCCGGGGGCGCTCGGTAATCCCGTTCATGACGCGTACGGTGTGATCGGCCGATGCACCTGAGCGCTACCGAGGCTCCACCAGGTCCCATTTGTTGCCATAGAGGTCCTCGAAGACGACCACCCGGCCGTACCGTTCATCTCGTGGGTCCTCGAGGAACCGGACGCCACGGGCGCGGTAGGCCTCGTGATCCCTAGCGAAATCATCGGTGCGGAGAAATAGGAAGACGCGTCCACCTCCCTGTCGACCGATGATCGCTTCCTGGTCGGGACCGACGGCGCGCGCCAGCAAGAGCCCAGATTCGCGAGCGCCGGGCGGCGCCACCACTACCCAGCGCTTGGTTGGGGACATTGGCGTGTCCTCGAGCAGGTGGAACCCGAGGGTATCAACGAAATAGGTGATCGCCTCGTCGTAGTCCCGGACGAGGAGCGCGACATGAGCCAGGTGTTGAGGCATGCTGGAGAATAATGCATCGGCGTCCATCGCCATCGCGCCCGACACCTCGATTCCCAGCATACCGGTTCGCATACCGCTTCGCATCCCGAGGCAGCCAAGGGCGGCCCTGGGTGGGGTGCCAGGGGAATCAGGTCGGCGGGGCTGTGCTGACGACCCGAGGTGTCGGCTGGATGTCGTCTCGGCTCCCTGACGCTCCGTCATCCGCGTCGTTTGCCAAGGCATCGAGAAAGCGATGTGGCAAGGAGCGGTGAGTTCGCCAGAGCATCCCCGCCATCACGACCGCCGCGAGGAGGTTGGCTCCAGCCACATGCAGGCGGGGGAGGAGGACCTCCCTTTGCATCGCGAGCACTTCCGTGAAGCCGGCCAACAGGACCTCGAATGCGACGAAGAGTAGCCCCACCCCGATGAGCACCGTCGGCGTGCGTTCACTCATGGCCAGTAGCTTGGCGCAGATCATCCCGATCGCGACAAACACACCGACATGGAGGATGCTGTAGGCCACCAGCACCAGCCCATCACGCGCGTCTGCCGAGCCAACACCGGTCACACGGAGCAGGTGTCGTCCTAATGTGAGTGGGGTCGTCAGCGGTGCGCCCCGAATGCTATCGAGCACCAGAAACCACAGCGCAATCACCGTCGCGCCTAGCACGCCGGCAAGGATACCTTCGCGCACCATCATCGTTCGTGATGACATGGCCAACTCCTGCGTACCAGCGGGGAAACGGCGCGGGGAGCCAGAACGGATGGGAAGGTCCCGCTTGTCTTATACCCACCGACACCCAGTCGGTTCCTCCGTCCGAAGCCACATCGGGTGGGTGGGTTGGCTCATGGCCGCTGGCGGCGGAAGGCGGAGGCAGCGTGATGTCGCACGAAATGGGAGCGGGATATTCTATTCAAAGGAATTGGGGGATCAGCGATCAGTGGCGAGGCGATATCGCTCGCCATCCAGTACGAGCCCGGTACGCCCGCCGTCGATCAACTGCAGGATGAGGGTCCGCCGGGTAAAGGGGGTCGAGCTGCTCCCGAGGGTCACCGTCCCCTCGCGCGTCGCGCCGACACTCGTTGCGAGCGCCGAACTTGCGACCGCGTAGAGCGTGATCCCCTTCCCTTGGATCTGATAGCACCCATCCTCCGCATACGACGAGACGGCACTGCTGCGGTGGAGCGCGTAGCTTCCGTCGCCGTTGAGCCAGAGCTTCTCCGTCGCCGCCCCTGACGCCGAGAGCCATTGGTAGACGCGGTTGGGTCGGATACCGCGCAACTCGGCACAGGCACGGCGCCAGGTACGGTCGGGTCCACTGGTCTGCTCAGGGGTGGCCGGTGCCGGGGTTGGTTGGGCGAGCTCCGTCGTGGTGGAAGGTCTTTGGTTCGACTGGCGTTCCATCGACGGCACGGTCACGGTCCCTCCGGTCGAGGGGACAGACACGGGGCGGTCGAATGACGGAACGTTGGTCGGGCGGTCGAAGGCCGGCACCGCGGTCGGTCGATCGAACGAGGGGACGGAGGTGGGGTCATCGAAGGAGGGGACGCTCGGTCCGCCCTCCCCATCGAGGCGCGCGATGACGGTCTGCGTCCCACGTCGTACGACCAGGGAGAGCGTTTCGGGACCTCGGAGCCACGTCATGATCTCTGATGGGGTGGTCGCGATCGCCGTCCCCGAGCGCTCATCCACGATCCGCTCGATCACATCCCCGGCCCTGAGGGCGGCGCGGGCGCCTGGTGTGGCGGCACGTACCGCCGTGACCCGTATGGCGACCGGCCCCGCATCGAGGCTCAGTCCCCGCGTCTGTCCCTCCGCCTGAACGGAAGCGAGGAGGATCATCAGGCTGGTTCCCAGGATACGCATCACCGTGTCTCTCCCGGCAAAGGATACGTGCCGCTAGATCGTCCCCGTATATCGTGGGGTGAGTGTGTCAGGGTGTCAAATAGCCACGGCGCCTACTATCGGAGGCTAGACATCCCGCTGCACGTTTCCGGGATGTCACTCATCCGCCTCCTCCAAGGGGCAGCTATATCGATGTCGCCATGCGCCGCCAGCTGCGAAGCAACGTCACGTATGGCTCCCGATGATTCAATAGCCATATCCCCTATCCGTGAGGGTCTCGTGCGCCTCGCCTTTCTCCTGCTCCTCCTCGTCACGCCGCTCACGGCCCAGGCGCAGGGTCCGCGCTTCAGCGTGACCTTCCCCGTGGCACGTTCCAGCGCACCCATCGACGGGCGCGTACTGGTCTACCTCAGTGCCGATACCACCAAGGAACCCCGATTCGGCGCCAGCGATGCGGTGACCACGGCGCAGGTGACCGGCGTGGATGTGGACGGGTGGCGACCGGGCGCACCGGTGACGGTGGACGGGACCGCGTTCGGGTATCCCGTCGAATCCCTTCGCGATCTGCCGCCGGGCCGGTACCGCGTGCAGGCGATGGTGAATCGCTACCAGACCTTCCGTCGCGCCGATGGCCACGTCGTCAAGCTCCCGCCCGACCGATGGGAGGGCCAGCAACCCACACGGAAGCCGGGCAACCTGTACTCACCACCGGTCACCGTCACGATCGGGGCGACGAGCCGAGTCGCCCTGGAGCTCACGGAGGAGATCCCCCCCGTCGCCGACTTCACGGCGCAGGAGACTGAGTATGTGAAGTACGTGCGGATCCGATCGGAGCGACTCTCCGCGTTCTGGGGCACCGATATGTACCTCGCCGCCTGGGTCACGCTCCCTGAAGGCTTCGAGGCGCACCCCGGCGCGCGGTACCCCTTGGTGATCAACCATGGCCACTTCCCCTCCAGTCCGAGCGGGTGGCGTGAGACGCCACCCGATACCACGCTCGTCCCCGACTTCTCCACGCGCTTCAACCTGCGCGGCTACAACCGCATCCAACAGGAGCTCGCCTACCAACTCTTCAAGGACTGGACCAGTCCCGGCTTCCCACGGATGCTCCTCGTCGAGATCCAGCATGCGACGCCGTTCTATGATGACTCCTACGCCGTCAATTCCGCGAACAACGGGCCCTACGGCGACGCCATCACCTATGAACTGATTCCCGAGATCGAGCGACGCTTCCGCGGCATCGGGCAGGGGTGGGCGCGCTTCACCTTCGGCGGCTCCACCGGCGGCTGGGAGGCGATGGCCGTGCAGATGTTCTATCCCGATGAGTTCAATGGCGCGTGGATCGCCTGCCCCGATCCGATCGACTTCCGCCATTACACCACCGTCAACATCTACAGCGACCGCAACGCGTATCACACCGAGGGGGCCTTTCGCCGCACGAAGCGACCGGCGCAGCGCAATTATCTCGGACACATCACCGCGACGGTGGAGGATATGAACCACCGTGAGCTCGCGCTCGGTAGCCGCACACGGTCCGGCGACCAGTTCGATGTGTGGGAGAGTGTCTACTCGCCCGTTGGGCCAGATGGCTACCCCGCCCGCCTCTGGGATAAGCGGACCGGGGTGATCGACACCGCCGTCGCGCGCTACTGGCAAGAGCACTGGGACCTCTCGTACATCCTCCAGCGCGACTGGGCGATCTTAGGGCCCAAGGTGCGTGGCAAGCTGCGCCTCTATGTCGGCGATATGGACAATTACTATCTGAACAACGCGGTCTATGAGGTCGAGAAGTTCCTGCGCAGTGCCAACCCACCGGCAGATGCCGTCGTCGATTACGGAGACCGGGATGAGCACTGCTGGAACGGTGATCACACGCGTAGCAACGCCT
>Ga0222713_10002539_pt1 | contig 19436 bp, 14 predicted proteins | sample C33_649DmetaG_FD_165061 | JGI IMG/M metagenome (GOLD analysis project Ga0222713, IMG submission 165061) | Estuarine water microbial communities from San Francisco Bay, California, United States - C33_649D | ecosystem: Environmental > Aquatic > Marine > Unclassified | place: USA: California...
AGTCTTGAGTTAATTGACTCAAGATCATACGTACACAAATCCCAGCGCACCCTCGTTTTTGATCTTCGTTTGTCTCATTCCCCAGTCATCGTAACGATTTTTGTTTCAGTCATCCCGACCCCCGCTGGTCTCGGTATTCGATTCGTCAGCTTTGCCCTTGGTTCTGCTATATAGGAACCGGTCTCCGCGGCAACCCAGCTCGAGCGGCGATGGATGCGAATGCCATCGCACTGCGAGGCGGTGCAGTACGACGTCGAGAAAATCACACGCGAATGACACTCGACGTCGACCGGACCGGACCGATGGTTTCGCGCGTCGACCGCGATCGCGACGTCGTCTGTACGACCCCAGGGCGTCGCGCGTGGAGATTCTTGGTGCTGGCTAAACCCCGAACGCGCGCGCGCGCGAACGCCTTCGACGACGACGACGATGGAACATCCGACGGATGGATGCGCGCGCGAGAGCGAGGACGAGGCGTCATTCGCGTCGAAGGCGAACGGGACGTGAGGCGTGAGGCGATAGAACGTGCGGTGGTGAGGAATGACAACAGCGCGCGAATGCGCATGGGAAAGGCGAACGGGAAAGATACGAACGACGACGTCTGGGAAAGCGATGAGGACCGTGGCGATGATTTTGGTCGCCCTGGTGTCGCTCTGCGTGAACACGAATGGGGCATCGGTGGGGACGAACGGGAAAGATAAAGCGAGCGAAACGTCGTCGTTATTATTTTCGTCGTTTGAATCGTCCGATTCGAGCTCGAGAGGGAGATTGAGAGGTTCAGTAGGCGACGCGGCGTGCGACGTAGAGGATGTGGAGAATGCAAACGAAGCGCAGCTGCATTCGATATTGCATGAACTCACGAACACGACGTACTTTAGGTTGTTCCAGGTGGATTTGAAACGTACGTGCAAGTTTTGGGGTGAAGCGTCGGCGTCGAAGTCGGCTTCACGAGCGGGTGCGGATGAGCAGACGTGTTCGACGAGCGCGGGAGTCGAGGAGGCGTTTGGAAGAGAATCACCGCCGTCTTCGACTTCTTTCGCGATGAAGGACCCACCAAAGACCACGTGCTCGCTGGATTTAGAGAGTAAAGATGGTAAAGGGATGCTGTGGAGCCCGATGACGTCGATGGTTGATCGCACGATTAGTACGCCCGAGGCGAGCGCGCTGGCGCACGGAGACACCGAAACAGATTGCTCGGACGAAGAGTTGCCAACCTTTTGGACAGACATGTGCCACAAGTTTACCCCAGGGGAGCAGTCGGAGTTCGTTAATTTGAAGCTTAATCCCGAGCGTTGGACTGGTTATAATGGATCGCACGTCTGGCGCGCTATTTACGAAGAGAACTGTCTAAAGTCAGCGTTGAGCGTGGATGACATGTGCTACGAAGAACGCGTGTTATATCGCTTGCTTTCTGGGATGCATGCCAGTATTAACATTCACATCGCATTGCATTCCAAACCGCCTAAACGCGCGCTCGGAGAGACCGAGTGGGGAAGCGATGTGAAAAAATTCATGGACCTGTTTGCCGAACATCCCGATCGCTTGAAGAATTTGCATTTTTCTTTTGTCGTTCTGTTGCGCGCTTTGCGCAAAGCAGCGCCTGCACTGTCGCAAATGGATGTAAAAATAGGCCAGGACGCTCAGGAAGATGCACACACTCAAGCGTTAATGAACCGCTTGCTCGAGAGCCATATTCTATCGTCCTGTCGAGACGTCTTTGGTGCCTTTGATGAAAAGTCTCTCTTCAAGGATGTTGCAACAACGTTGAATGTAGAATCTGGTAGCATCGACCAAATGTTCGATCCTTCTCGACAACTCGCGCCGGTTTCTCTTAAAACTCAGTTTAAAGATATATTTCTCAATATTAGCGAGGTGATGGATTGTATCTCCTGCCAGAAATGCAAGTTGCATGGCAAGTTGCAACTCTTGGGCTTGGGCACGGCATTGAAAGTTTTGCTTCTTCCCGAAGAAATGTTGGAGTCGTCGTTGAATAAACAAGAGGTTGTGGCTCTTATCAACACAATCGCAAAATTTAGTCATGCGATAAGAAGTGTGCCATTGCTGCTGAACGAGGCGCGACTGGAAAGCTTGAAGAATGGTGACATTGGTGGGTTCGCCTTGGCCCCGTCAAAACCGATTGGCCATGATACACTTGAGGCGGCAATTCGCGCTACTGCGATGTATGTGAAATCAGGCGTCCTGTCGCCGGAATCGGAAGCGGCCATTGTAGATGCCGTTTTGCGAGAAGATCCGAAAGTGAACGTTCTGGCTAAATATTATGCAGAGTCAATGCCTTTGCGTTTCATCGAGCACGCGCTGCGCGCGCTCGGTAACCCTCCGTTAAGCGTACAACCGGAGGACGAACACGTCGATGCTGTCGTTATTGGAGGAGGATTAGCAGGTTTAACTGCTGCGTTGACGGTTTTAGATCGTGGAGGACGCGTTGTTCTGGTAGAGAAAGAATCGTACATTGGTGGAAACTCTCAGTGGGCTTCAAGCGGCATCAATGGTGTGATCAAGACTGCATTTGATCAGACCCCAGACAGCGAGGAAGCATACACGGATGATTGCGAAAAGTCATCGTATGGTAATGGTAACGGTGCGAGCGATTTGGATCCGGAAACTGTTGAACATATTCCTACCCTAACCAGCCGCGCTGGTCAAACTATTGAGTGGCTTCGCCGTCGCGTCGGAGCTGATTTGAGTCTCCTCTCTCAGCTTGGTGGACATAGCCACGCTCGAACCTATAGGCCGGCCGAGGGTATGGCTGGATCTTCATTGATTTTCGCTCTCAAAGGCAAGTGTGAGGAGTACGCTCAATCGAAACGCTTCCGATTGGTGAAGAAGGCGCGCGTGAGCGACGTCATCACAGACGCCGCCGGGCACGTCGCCGGCGTGCGCTGGAACCCATCAGACGGCGCCGCAGGAGGCGCAGAAATTAGATCGCGAAATGTTTTACTCGCCACTGGTGGCTATTCAAATGACAGATACGGCGACGATGCGCTGTTGAACAAGTACGCACCACAGCTCACAAAGTTTGCCACTACCAATACGAAAGGCACCACCGGCGACGGACACAAGTTGGCGTTTAAACTCGGCGCAGGCGCGATTGACATGCAACGCGTACAGGTGCATCCCACGGGTTTCATAAATCCCGAAGATGAGAGCGCTGATACGAAAACGCTCGCGGCGGAATTACTTCGCGGTGCGGGTGGTATTTTGCTCACTCGTTCTGGCGTTCGATTTGCAAACGAACTTGGCACTCGGGACTACGTGAGCGCTCGCATGCAGGAAGAAGACCCTTCAAAACTAGATTTCGTTTTACTACTCAACGAAAACATGGCAATTGAGGCGAACAAGCACGTGCCTCTGTACTTAAAGAAGAATTTGCTCAAGAAATTTGACACTTTGGCAGAGTTGACTGCGTGGATGGCAACTCGAGGGGACGTCGATGAGGCAACGTTGAGACTCACCTTGGAGCGATACAACAACGATGCAAAATCAGGCGCCGATGCATTCAATAAAACATTTTTTGGAAACGCTCCGTTTGATATCTCCGGTCCATTTTACGCCGGCAGAGTAACGCCAGTTGTGCACTACACAATGGGAGGTATCAAAGTTGACAACGTTGGGCGAGTCTTACGACCTGATGGATCGAAGATCGTTGGATTATACGCTGCTGGCGAAATCATTGGTGGGGTGCATGGCAAAAATCGCCTCGGTGGTAACGCACTCACTGAGTGCGCCGTATTTGGTCGTCTAGTTGGTGAAGACATCGTCGTTGAATCCACGAAACTTACCGCGGCTGCGGCTCCTGCGGTGACAACTAAGTCGACAAAAGCAGAATTGAAAACAGTGTCCGCTGCCGAGCTAGCGAAGCACGCTTCAGCGCAAGACTGTTGGGTCGCACTTTACGGCCAAGTCTACGACTTTACCAATTTTTTAGACGATCATCCTGCGGGCGCGGAGGCAATTTTGAAATATGGCGGCACCGACGGCACGGCCATTTTTGAAGCTGTTCACTCGCGCAACATGCTCGATGACTTCGAACCTTTAGGTACACTAGTGTAATTTGTAGTTCTATGGATTGAATTGAATTAATTACATCGTCAAGCTATATGTGACCTAGAGTGACTCCGTCGCGAGTCTGTTTATACTTTCTCGCAGAGATTCAATGATTTGCTCCATCTCAGCCTCATAGGCATCTGATTCCAATTTTGCATTCTCCATTTCCTTCAAGGATGACTTGCACGCCTTAAACTTCACGCGCATGCGCTCTAAATCTTCCTCGACGCGACCACGCTCCTGCTGTTCGCGTTCGGCAACGGATTTCCATCGCCGTGCCGTTTCCAACGCCTCCTTGAGCGCCGCCTCTGTCTCGGCGTCCAGAGCATCATCCTCGACATCGTACGTCGACCGACGACGCTCCGACTTACGCATGGACGACGTGACGTGTAACCTCTGTGTTCCATCAGTCCCCGCGTCGCCGCTTCTCTGCGAGCGCTTCTCTGCGCTCGAAGCGGTTGCCCCTCGCCTCGCCTCCGCACTCAAACTACTCACCGCTCGCCTCGCCGCCTCGGCAACATCCACGCTCTCGGGAAACTCTTCGTTCAGCGCTTCGCCAATCACGCGCTTCGCCTCGCGCGCGTGCGCTTCGAGAGAAACCACTCGTCCTTTCGCCTCAGCCAGTTCTTCTCGCGCCGCGCTCGCGCTCTCCATCAACCGTCTTCTCTCTTTCTCGTGCTCCTCTCGCACTGCGACGAGAGCATCGCTCCGTCCTCCGACATTTTCCACTTGTAATCGCCCAATCTCTCGGTTCGCCTCATTCAGCGCTCGTTTCATCGCCTCTCGCTCTCGCGTCGCCGTCGTCGCCTCCTCCAATCGTCGTCGCGCTCTTGACTCCGTCTCCATCACTCGTCGCTCCAACGCGTTAAATTTCTTCCTCAACTCCTCGCTCGACATCGCGAACTTTCGTTCTCGTTCCACTCCGCGTCGTTTCTCCTCATTCAATGCCGTCGTCACGTCCTCGTTCGTTCGCTCGAGCGTCGCGCACGCGCGCGTTAACTCGTCGCATCGGTCGTGTGCGAACCGCCAAAGTAACGTCGCATCCGCGTGTTTCCCTCGTAATTCCGTCAACACGTCGATTAAAGGTCGTTCGTCCTCCATGTCCGTTCGTCGTCGTCGAGAAGCGTCGTCGTCGACGTCGCGCTCGCCTCGACGACGAGCGCGTCGCGCGACGGCGAGTGGTGACCACGGTGCGTCGTGCGCGACCATCGGTTGGGTGGTCGGTCGGTCACTTGGTCGGTCGGACACTCCCTCGGTCGGTCGGACACTCCCTCGGTCGGTCGGACACTCCCTCGGTCGGACACTCACGCACGCACGCACTCACTCGGTCGACCGACCGCGTTCGTCCGATCGAATCGAACGAACGAACGAACGCCATCGCGCGCGTGGTCACACGCGCGCGCGTTGGTTTGCGTCGCGCGAGTGATGACGTGGAACTCGACGTCTGCGCGATGCGAGACGAAAGACGAGAGAGAACGAATGAGTGATGTCGATGAACAGTCGTGCGTCCCAGCGAGCGTGGTGAGAAAGTTAAGCGACATCACCACCGACGCTCGAGAGGATGACGTTGAGTTTGATTTAAAAACAACCCAACGCGCGGATGAGGATGAACGGAAAGCGAAACGTGCGAGAGGAATGAGAGAAGGTGGAGATGAGAGAACGTGTGTGACGGTACGAGACGTGGCGAACGAGAACGAACGAGAGAAACAAGGACAAACGCCGAGCGAAGTGACGAATAAGGAGGAGGCGACGCCGAGGTCGACGTCGAACGGGTGGCGATGGAAGCGAAGCGAGGAAGGCGCGAATGAGGAGATCGATGGCGAACGAACGAACGCGAAGGCGAGAGTGGGGTCGGGAAAGGAGATCCCGGAGATTACAGGTGGGCGAGGGGGGGGAGCGACACCGTCGCGGTGGGGCGACGCGTCGCCGGGGGAACACGGCGGGAGTCAGTACGTCATGTCGCCCGGTCGAGAGTATTCCGAGTGCGAGAGCGAACAAGAGTTTGATGAACCCATTCGCGAGGCGCTGAAAGAGCACAAAAAGCCACAAGCCGCGTCGGCACCGAAGATGTTCCCTATTTTTTGTAGCGGGCGCAAGCAAGTGTTGTTGGTGCGTCACGGCCAGAGCACGTACAACGAAGCCATCGCTGGTCCAGGGTCTTTTGATGAACCTCAAATGTTCGATGCGGCGTTGACAGAGCTTGGCAGAATACAAGCCAAAGGTTTGGGGCTCGAACTTAGTAAAGTCCCGAAAGATGCACTGTGGATTACTTCGCCGTTGACGCGCGCGATGGAGACATGCGTCATCGGTCGCCGCGCGGGATTGGAAGTCAAAGCGTCACGATTGAAGGAGAAAGCTGCGGCCGCAGCAGCGGCAGCCACCGCGACTGGGGCTTGCGACGAAAATGTCGACAGCGCAAACACTCCAGGATCGAGTTCGGGAACATTGGACGTTGAAAAAGCGTACGAGGAGTGGACTCGAAAAGTTGTTATTTGCGCCGATTTGACTGAAAAGCTGTCCTGCACGGGCGACATTGGACGCCCCAAACGATCCCTCGAGAGAGACTTCCCAGACTTAGCCTTAGCCATATCTAGAATCCCAGCCGATCGCTGGTGGTGGGACTGCGAGCGCGGACCCAACGACGCGGAATCGCGTCAGTTCAACTCTTTTGAACCGAAGCAACATTTCAAGCAGCGCGTTGAACGCTTCCGCTCGTGGCTGTTGCGTCGACCTGAAAAGACGTTCGTCGTTTTCGGTCACTCTACATTCTTCAAAGAATTCATCGGTGGAACAAGAACTCTCAAAAATTGCGAGATTCACACCATGATGCTATAGCGTAGATTATTGTCATTCGACACACGAGCGTTGGGCACGTCTTGAAATGCGTTGGTCGTCCACAATCGGCGCCTCTTCGAGTCGGGAGAATCATGGCCACCAACGCACCAACGCACGTTCTCGTGCGCGCACAGACCGGAGCAAAGTTTCGACACGACGAAGCGAGCGGTGCGCCGTCACGCGGCGTCGCGCTCTGTCGCCGGTCCGCGCTCACGCTTGGCGTTGTCGCCGCCTTCACCGCTGGAAATCGCCCTGCGCTCGCCACCGAAGCCGAAGACGCGTTCGAGCGCGTGGTGGGGTTACAATCAAAGCTCATGGACGCGTACGGCGCGCAAGATTTTAATGCAGCTCTGGAGACGCTGCGAGAACTGCGAGCGTTGGAACCAAGTCGTTTGGCGTGGATAGAAGGCGAAGCCCAGGTCTCCGTGGATGCTAAGAAATTCAAAGAAGCAATCAAGAGTTACGGCGAGGCGTTGCGCGCGACGAGTGATGAGGGCGATTTAGCCCGACTCTACGCCGGCCGGGCGCTTGCTCGAGAGGGTTTATATTTATTTGAAGACGCGCTGCAGGATTACGATGCCGCGCTCGAGCTGTGCATTCGAGGCGGCTTTGCGCCAGACCCGTACGTTTTGAATTCGCGAGGCAACGTGCGCGGATCCCTCGGCGACTGGGCGGGTGCGAAAGAGGACTATGCCGAGTCTGCAGCTTTGTTTCAAGGCGCGAAGGGCTTGAGAAACGGCGCAAGCACGACTCAACGCTTGGACGCGGCTATTTATTCAGCAAGCAACGCGGCGTTGGCTGACGTGCAACTCGGGAACGTTGACGAAGCGCTGAAGAAAATAGAAGGTTTAGTACGACGAGCGCCGAATAGCGCCGACATGCGAGCGGCGATGGCGGTTTTATATTTCGATATCGGTCGATTTGAAGACGCTGAAGACGCTTGGGAACGCGCGTGTTCTCGCGAAGTGGGTTGCGCAAAGTATAAAGACGTCGATTACGTCCAACGCATCCGTCGATGGCCACCGGTCATGGTGACCAAACTTAAAGCCTTCCTCGAAGTCAAGAAACTCTAGGCTTTACATAGCTCGCATTGCTTTTTAAATTGTCCTCACTAGTCTGTATGCTACGCCTCCTCCGCCATCGCTGCTGCTTGTTTCGGCGTCTTCGCGCTCTTTATGCTCAGCGCGTGTATCTCCCCCATCACCTCCTCCAGAGCATCATGAATCATTCTATGTATCGCTATTCGATTCTTCCCTTCAAACGTTTCGCTCACCACGCGCACTTCAAACGCCGCGCCGCAGCTGTCGACGTAAAGCTCGCGAGTCAGTCACGCGTTCGTCGCACTCCCACCTTTGTCCACGCACTTCGCGCTCACGTCCTCCACTCGTACGTCTTGTGCGTGTAATTTCGTTCGCAACAACTCCTCTACGCGCGCTTTCGACGTGGGCATCGTCCTCGTGAACGTGAACGCTGCTCACAATGACGTCACATATGACGCTTTGGACACGTTCGACCGCACCGTCGTCGTCGAGCGCGTTCGCGAATCCGAGACGCAAAGCGCGCGCACGATCGATGCCACGCGCGTGGCGCGCGCGCGCGTCGGTTCGGGACGTCGTTCCGCAATCCGTGCTCGTGGTGGATGACGCGCGAGCGCTAGAACAGTTCATGCGCGCGTTGGAGAACGAACACGGGGAAGAATACGCGAGAGAGGCGATTCGGACGCGAGCGGAGCGATCGGGGAAGGCACCATTGCATTTAGCAGCGTGGCGAGGAGGCATGGGAGTCGTGAACGAGGCATTGAGATGGGGAGCGGTGAGTGGTCGACGAACGACGCGAGCGAGCGTCGCGTCAAAGGGAAGGATAGGATTTCGTGACTGACGACGCGACATCAGGATGTGAATCAAATATCGACTGGTAGATATAATTACGGGAAGACGCCGATATTTTATGCAACGACGCGATGCAGAGATGACGTCGTCTTGCGGTTGTTGCGACATCCAGACATCAAAGTGAAAATTATAAATAACAAAGGACAGAGCTTGAGGTCCTTGGCGCTTTCGCATTTGATGCCAGAGACCGTAGCGGCGATTGAAGCGAAAGAACGGGAAGAGACGACAGATTGGGTGAATTACAGAAACACGCACAGCGACGGATTGAAATACGGAGATCTGGATGCGCGCTTTTACGAGGCTGCACTCCAGCCCGGCGGCGGCCCGACGACGTACGAGACAAGACGAAGAAATTTTAGGCGATTAAACAAGAATGTTTCGTGGGATAATCCGAGCGGTCTGGATCTCGACAGCGTTCGAAGAGAGATGGTGCTGGCTAAACGCCTTCAGGAAGCCTCAGACAAGTGGAATGAACTTGACGGTGCGCTCGAGCGCATCGTTGCTAGCAAGGAAGCAAATAATGTCGCCGATTCGGACGAATTAATAGACCTAGTTACCCAAATTTTACGTGCAGAGACGGCGATTGCGACGAATGGACAAAAGCCCGAAGTCGCGACCCGTGTGAGTGAAGCAATGAGTCGAGTTGTGAATCGTGATGTCAACTTGTGTCTCTTACGCGCGGCAGTTGGTGCGCGCCTGACAGATTCCAATTCATCAGATAAAGTTAAAATTAGAAGAGAGAAAGCGCGGCGCACTGCTTTGAAAGTTTTAGCTACAGCAGTGGGAAAAGTGATGGCTCAAGGTGCCTGGGCACAATGTACGCCTGCAGACTTGTTTGATGTTTGTGGCTCAGCTGCCACATACGCATTACTGCAAAGCTCAGGAAATGCGGATTTAAACGATGCACAAGTCGCTTCGGCGATCATAAACGCATGCATGAATAAAAATGTTCGAGAGTTGACGGATTTAGTGAGCTTAGTATATCATCGGCGGGACGTCTTAGGCTTACCTAGCGTCATCAAGAGCATAGCAGATTTCTCATATGAGATGTGCTGCACTCTTGACGGTGACGATGCATCCTCTACTGCACGCATCGCTTTGAGTCTCGCCAGTTTAGGATCTATGATTGAGGCTTGGAAGATCCCCATCTTTGAAGGGCTACACAGGGCGCGGCCTGAACTGCAAGCCATGAGCATCGTTTCAAAAGTTGCGAGGCGCTTTGTTGAAGTCTGGGAAAATAATGCGATAGAATTGGCTTCGAAAGAAATAATCATGTGCATGGAGGAAATGCTTATGAATGATCTAATTTCTAAAGGAGAATGGCTAGAAGCAAAGTCTTACGCATCCACGCGCGACGAGTTACGCCAAATTTTCATGGAATCAGCGAAAAACCAAGGCGATATCAACGACGTCACCAACACGCTTGAGAGCACCTCACTTTCGCACGAGCTTCCAATTTTAGTTCCGAAGAGGAGAATAGTTTTCATCGACGATGTTTCAGGTTTGCTTCGGGTTAGGGAAACGCTATCTGCGACGCGTTGTCGTGCTGTGGCGTTTGATTGTGAGTGGCGCGACCCAAGACCGCTTAGCACCTTGCAGTTTAGCCCTGCTCATACGCAAGAGACATTCATCATCGATGCAACTTCAGCGAACATTAGTCGCGAAGATTTGGCGAGCTTCATAGCTGCGATTTTTAGCGATCTAAGCGTGAAGAAACTTGCATTCGCTCCAGAGCAAGATTGGAGGCGATTGCGCGTCACATGCAAGTCGTCGCCTATCTCAAATTTCAGTCACTTGCCAGTAACTTTTCACGATGCAAACGTGATCGATCTACAAGGCGGAACGTCGGTTTCTTTAGCTTCGGTTGTAGCCGATACTCTCGGGTTTACGCTCGACAAACGATGTCAGCGTTCGAATTGGGACAAACGACCGCTTTCACAGCAGCAAATGTTTTATGCCGCCCTCGATGCAGAAGTTTTGTTGGACATCGCCGTGAAACGAGGCGTGGTGGAAGCCGTTGAACCCGAGGCACGCGCCAATGCGAACGCACGACAGCGCGATGCGCACCTGTATGAAACAGATTCGATTTTGTTCAGAGACAGGACACCAAACTTTGGTGCTGAGTTGAATGCTTCGGATATTAGTTTATTTTCAACTGACGCTCGAGCTTTTGGTGCCGATCTCTGGGAAAGTGATCGGTTGCTGTATACTTCTCCCGAGAGCATAGAGCACGAGAGAAAAGAGGCAAGTCTAAAATTCCTTGAAAAGAGCGCGTTCGTCGATGCTCTAGTAGCAGCCGAGCGTGAATGTGCCATTTGTCTTTCAGCCATGATGGCAAACGAGAAGTTGATTCGCTTGAATTGCACACACGTGTACCACGCATCGTGTTTGATATCAGCCATGAAAAATAGTGATATTCTGCGGTGTCCAACGTGTCGGACGCCAGTTACATTCTAGAAAAGCTATGCCTAAATTTGTAGTGTCTAGTGTAGAACCGAGTTGTTCAAATTTTTGAAATGTGTGTCGAAAGCATCTCTATCAATCCGCTTGGATTATCTGCGTGCAACCAGTGTCCGGCATTTGCTAACTCTAAAAGTTTCACTCGGCTTTGCGGCGCTTGATGCAGACGCTGCAAGCACTCCGGTCTCCATCTTGTGCTTAGCTCTGCCTTAACGATGAACACATTTGACACCGGTGCCTCGATTGCGTGCCATGAATCACTTACGCGATACGAATCGTACAGATTCTTCGCAATGTCAATGTCGAAAACAAATTCTAATTCATTCTCGCCAACTGCCTGTAGGTTACTTCCAAGCCAATCGACGAGCTGTGCAGAAAATTTGAATGGCGCAAGGAGCTCTGCGAGCTTGCGCCTTGAAGGGATGCGTCGTGGTAAACCCACAACGGCATCTAAAACCTGCGCTACTCCGTGCGTATCACCGACAACCCGACCTGGAACTGAATCGAGCGACCAAATTTGCTTAGGCGCGTTTGCGGCTAATCGAGAGAGCTCCAAAGCAATTTTTCCCCCAAGCGAGTGTCCCACAACAACATCAATAGTTTCGCCGCGGGAACGCGCTAAAGCCTCGACGTCGCTCGCGGCATTCACAACATCGTGGCGTTCTCCACTCCCTATCTGTCTGGGCGTAGACTTTCCGTGTCCGCGCAAATCGACGGCGACAACGCGCCAAGTGTCGGGACCCAAAGCTTTGCGCAGACCGTTACTCAGACTCCGCCAGTTGCGCGCACTCCCCAGTAAACCGTGGACAATGTAGAGAACCTTGTGCGTGCCAGGAGAGTCATAAACTTCATAAGCTAAATGTTGAGTTGCGGTGTGTGAGAACGCTCTACGAGAGAGCTTAGTGAACATGGTGTGAAGTGTTACAAGTTATAATCAGCCTTTTTCTTGTCCCATTTGGACAACTCGTCTGGATCTTTACGAACTAAGGTGCGCCATTTATCTTTCAAGTTGACGTTATCACGAGATGCAAAGGCAAAGTTTTCGTCGCGTAAGATCCTTGCCCACTTTCCGATTCCGTACTTCTTGACACCAGCGATCAGATCCGCTTCCTCCTCGGGCTTCCAGCGCTCGTATTTGGACACCGACGCGTTCTCTGATCCCGGCGTCCGAACACGAGTGACACCAGAAGGTAATCGAACAGTTCCTGGTGCTGGTGACTTAGGCGCTTCGACCTTTCTTGCCTTTAATTGCTCTTCAGGGGCAACACGAGTGACACCAGAAGGTAATTGAACAGTTCCTGGTGCTGGTGACTTAGGCGCTTCGAGCTTTCTTGCCTTTAATTGCTCTTCAAGGGCAACAGTGACGAGAGGATCTAGTTTGCTCTTCTTTGCTGGAGGCTGCGGCGCCACCACTGCATCTTGCTGCGATTCCCAACTCATCGTGCGTGCATTCTTCTTTGGCTCAGCCGTGATGTTAGCTCGCCTCGGCTGCGCGCTCGCAAACTTTTCGGACGCCTTTAACGTCTCCGCTAGCGGGTCTGCATGCTTACTTGTCTCCGCCGCGAGTTGGACGCGAGAGGCTTTGCTCTTTTCGATTGCCTGTAAAATGTTCATGGGCGTCGCCGTTTTGTCTCTGCGCGCATTCAAACTCCTATCAATCTTGTTCTTATAAACCCCAGTTGAAATGTCCTTTTGCACGCCGATTAAAAAACTCGGCCCAAGTGCGTGTTCTGCCGATTTGCAATACTTGTTCAGTGCTTGTAATATTGAACTTTTGGGCATCAGAACTGTTTCCCAACCGGCTGGTAACGCATCCGAAGTTTGCAATTTTTGCACTAAATCAAACGCAGTTCGCACTTCTTTCGACAAACTTCGCTCGTTGCGAAACAAATTCCGGCTCTCCAATGCTTTCCAACGCATTTTAAAGTTCTCAATCATCTTATATCGCTTTTGTGGGGACTCCATCGTCGAGCCCGCCGGTCTCAAGTGTCCACACGCCCACTCTAACCGCAGTGACACGATGAGATCCACGGATGGTACGCATCGCGCGTCGCCGTGCTCGGCCATGCGAATGTCATCCAACAAGTCGGCGCAATGCCCAGCCTCCGAGGGTCCGAGCGTGTCAAAACCTTGGGTCAACTCGCACAGATCGTTCAACGTAAGGCTCAATCGCACCGATTTCGGGACGTTGGATTTTGAGTGGAGCGCACTTTCGATGGCAACTCGGATGCGCTGCTTGCTCTCCATCGGGAGGTGTGTTTCGTGTCGAGAGAAGAAGTCGAGAACCCATATCAGGCGCTCGTCCTGAGCGTCGGATGTTGACCGCGCTCGCTGAGGCATGTTGGCAATTAATGAGGGCAATTTGACTGCGCTTTCATTTGTTTCAGACGCGGGAAACTAGCGCAAAATTTGAATATTTTGATCAGCCTAATTTACATCCTACGTGCTATGTGATGCATCTAGTAAATCTAAATAAATCTTGCGATCGCTCCAATGACCCGTGCCGGCTAGAGTCTCGATTTTGAGAGAATCATACTCGGAGATGCTGCGCTCACTCCAACTAACTTCGGATGTTTGCTGGTCCTCGAACATAAATTTGCCACCCTCGAAGGCGTTCTTTGGATCATGTGAGTCCATGTGGCCGACACTTGGAATGCCTAAGGAGTCTTCCACAATAAACGTCCCAAAACGCGCGTGCGCTTGCACGCCGTGCTCGCGGATTTCTGCCAACATCACTTGTCCTATGGTATCTTCTAGAAATCCGCCGGTGACAAGATTAGCGAAACGTTGAATGCCGTAGACTTTCGATATATAATACGAAGTGCGAGCGAGGTGCATGCTATCATACCATTGCACCAAAGGCACGAGCTCGAGATTAAGTTCTGGAATTTTGCGCCTTTCGACACGCAACTTATAGTTATCGATGTGCACATCGTGATTCAACGTCGACTTGGTTGGAAAGCCGATATAACCAATTTCTTCAGGATTGCGCGCGAAAGAATCGTCCATTATCTTGACTACGTCCCTCATCGGCACTTCACGTCTGAAGGAACGATCGTGTTGACACACTAAGACGTAAGGCGTCAGTACACGCATCATTCCTCTTTTCAAAGCGTGTCCGAAACCGTGCCGCTCCTGCAAGCGTAAGAGCTCAGCGCCAAATAAAGGACCCGGATGTCGTGTCAAGTACATCAAGCGCTGCAAATAAACTTCATACTTGATGCGCATTTCTTCGGTTACCACTCCAGACCGAAACTTGTTTACGTCCCGACACTTTACGCCGTCACAAACTATGATTTTGCGAGCGCCACGCAAGCCACCGAAGACATCAATTGATGCTAAAACCTCCTCTATACATCGCGTGCTCGGCAAAGACACGCACGGCGACGTTGTGAGGACGATCGTCACGCGTTCTCGCAAGTTGTCACCTGCGCCATCTGATTCCATAGCACCCCGAAGTGAGGAACGAACTGCTTCCAGCGCCCAAAACCCTGGCGCGCGCGAAACGCGCGCGCGAAGCGCGCTCCTATTACTTCATAGGACAGACAGCTCGTTTTTGGTACACGTAAAATTTTTGTTTTGGGTTCCAGGATGTCGGGCAGACATCGGTATGGACAGGAGCTTTGCCAAATTCATCATAATCCGAGAGCCTGTCCCCGTAATCGATCACAATTGCGCCTGAAGGGAGGTCGCACGCAAGTCTGTGAGCAGCAGCTTCGTGCACAACGTTGTCCCAACAACACGAAGTTAAGAGTACGATTCCCGCAGAATCAAGAGAAGAGGCTAGCATATCTTTGTTGTAAAATTTAACGTCCATAATGGATCGCTCCGCGAGCGATAATTCATCGAGCGCGCGCGTTGCAGTGTTGTGTAGAGTCTGCAGAATTTCATATCCAACAGAGTTGATGCGAAACGTCGCACTCGCGTAAAAAACCAACCAACCACACGAGCTCCCCCAAACGACGTAAGAGTAACCTTCGCGTTTAAGTTTCGAAACCGCATTTCTAATCGAATCGTGGTCATGTAGACGCGCCCAGGAGCTGTAAGGCGTTGAGCCGTATGCAAAATTTTCCAGGCTCCACTTCTGTGACGCCGAAACGCTGCGCACTTCAGCCATCAATGTACTCTTGAAAACAGCATCGCGTTCGACCAAATCTAGGCGTAAAATTATCGCGTCTAACATTATCGCACTCGAAGCGACGTCGTCGATACTGCAATCGATCCCTCGAGCGCGCTTCATATCCTCAAGCGTTGATTCGTGCTCGCTTGTGTAATCTGCTTCGTGAGACTCCAACGAAAACGCCTCGCCCACGATCGCGCTCGGCAAAGCCGTACTCAAGCCATACCCATCGACGATCCCCTGAAACGCGTTAAATTCTTCAGCAAGCGCATCAAATACATCGTTCGCTAGCGCATGCCCCAAGGTGCGCTCATCATCGCTTGCCGCCAGCGCCTTGGCGCCAAGCGCGTGCGCGACATCCAGAGCCTGCGCGATATCTCGGCAACGTCCCGCTATCAATCGTCTTCGCGTGGTACTTTCTGTGACATCTAGCGCTTCTTTATACCTCGCGGCGTCTCGTCGCAGCGTTCTCACCATCCGTGTGAACTTCACGATGAGCTCTCTCAACGCGCCGTCGCGCGTCTCACCGTCATCCCAGCGTCCGTCATCCACGTCTTCTTCACGGTCGCGCACACCGTCAGCGTTCATTTTTTCATCGATTTCCTTTTCGTTATCCGTCGCGCACTCGCGCGCGACGTTCTGTCGCGCTCGAGTGCGTTTCTCTCCCGTCGTCTCTTCGCGCTGTTGAAGTTCAATCGACACAACTCGGCGACTTGGGCGCGTTCATGACGACCGACGAGCGCGCGCGCGCGATCGGCCCCGAGGAGACGTTGAATGCCATCAAGCGCAGGCTCGACGAGCGCGACGCGTCGTCGTCGTCGCGCGCGCGACGCGTCGAACGCGAGCTGTGGAAGCACAACGCCGAGCTCGTCGAACGCGTCGTGAGCGTCACCGAAGCTCTGAAACAGTGCGAACGACGACGAGAGGAGCACAAACGAGAGGTCAAAGCGCTGGAAGAAGCGCTGGCGAACGAACGCGCGGAAGCGCTGACGAGAAGAAGTTCGAATGCGCGAGAAAAAGATGACGCCGTGGGCGCGAGACGGATAAAAGAGGAACTGTCAGAGGCGTACAAGAAACAAGCCGAGTCGAGCCAGAGGGTGATTGATACCAGAGACGCGCTCGAGAGAGAACAGAAAGCTCGAATGAAAGCAGAGGAGACGCTGGAAGAGATTAAGAGCGACGTGGCTCGGGCAGAGAGGAGAGCAACGGAGTGCGAACACGCGCTCGCCGAGGCGCGCAAGGCGGAAGCGAGCGCGATGAGCGAAGCAGATGCTCAACTTTCACTGAAAAATTCCGCGCTGACGAAGATTGATCAACTCGAAAGAGATAACAGTCAACTATTGGAGCGTCTGATGGAGTTGAAGATGAAAGAGGCGGAGAAAATGAATGAAATCAATGACTTGTATGCAGACATGTTGCGTCAAAAGAAGAGCGTTGAATTGAGTTTCAAGGCGGAAGGATTGGCGGACGCATCCGCAGCGAGCTTGAAAGCTCTATCTATGTCGACGATGATGAATAGTCCGGTGCCTTCGAGAAAGAAGCACGTCTTGCAGGCTAACAAAGGAGGCACGCATCGCGTCGCGCTGTCGCACGATTCCTTCACCTTGGCTTGCGCAGGTGACGACAAACTTGTTAGCATGTTCGACGTCGAAACTGGAGCGCACACGAGCGACTTAAGTGGTATGATGGGTTCCGTTTTAGATGTTTGCTTTTCCGCAGACGATACTCTTGCTCTCGGCGCATCGACGGATTGCTCGCTACAGCTTTGGGATGCCCTCTCTGGGCGCGTGAAACATCGACTCACTGGACATGCTCAAAAAGTGACTTCGGCTAGCATAAGTCGAATGGACTCCAAACGCGCGGTTTCTTGCTCTCAAGATCGAAATATCAAGATTTGGGACTTGAATCGCGGACACGTTGTTCAATCAATGTTGACGCCGAGCAACGTGTATTCTGTCATGTTTGATCCGTCTGAGCAGAACATGTGCTCTGGACACTTTGACGGTGCCATTCGTATATGGGACTCACGCACGAGCGACGTGAGTCAAGAGTTTCAAGCGCACGCGTCGTGTGTCACGGCAGTGGTTATGATGCCAAACCAAAACGAAATATTGACCAATAGTCGAGACAACACTTTGCGACTCCTAGATGTACGCACCTTGGACGTCATTCGAACTTTCTCCGCCCCAAAATACCGCGTTGGAACGGACTGGAGCAATCCATGCGTTTCTCCCGATGGCGAGCACGTCGCCTCTGGTGGTGCCGATGGAGGCTTGTTCATTTGGCGCGTCGTGGACGGTCGACTGATGACAACATTGCACGGTCACGATGCTGTTGTTGCTACGTGTGCTTGGAGCATGGCTGGCCTAGCGTCCGCGGACAAAAACGGGGTGTGTTTACTATGGGTTTAATGGAAATCAGCCAGGCTTGGAACTTAGAGAATTGATTCAATCGCAACTACTAGAAATTACTTTGCGGACAACGCCTTTTCCATGTTGTTCAGGTGCACGCGCCATGTGGATATTTTTGAGCTCAATTCCTTCCACTGCTGCACACCAAACAAGCGATCGGTGCATCTTGTGAAGACTACGATCTGCTTCGCTTGATCCATTTTGGCATCGACGACTGAGGCGCCAACCGCACGCACGACTAATTCCTCAACCTCGCTTGCTTCGCATTGCATCGCCTCCTTTATCTCTGCATACGTGACTTTGCCCTTCTTACCGAGCGTGGAGAGGGCCATCATTCGCATTTTTGCCAAGCAATCACTTTCGTGCAATTCCAACCCCGAAAGAAGCTTGCCATCAGACTTGATCAGGGTGTTGTAGTCGCTCACCGACCCTGTCAAGAGCGTGGAAAGCAACTTGAAAGCCCCCTGGTTGGATTGCTTCAAGTGCTGTATGCCGTTGAGCTCGAAGAAATCCCCTTCGAACATCGTCGGGGATTTCATAAACAAAATCGCCGCTTCCCTGGCGATCGCAGCGGATTCAGCAACCGATCCGGCATCACTCTCAAACGTCGCTAAATACTTGATCATGCATGAAAACAACTCTTTGTCGCCGCTCTCCAAGTCTCTCAACATCTGAATACACAGCGCCAACACTCGCCGTTGCGTTGCTGCGTCTTCACCCCATGCCGTCGCGTTCGCGTTCGCGTGTGCCGCGAGCGTGTGCAGAACGTCTTGTCGCTTTACCTCTTTGGCGTACCTCGCGATCGCTTCAAACAGCCCGAGCTTCCCCGGTCCCGCTTTGGCGTCGTTATACACCGCAAACGCGCATCTCATTCGCAACTCCGCCCGTTCGCTCGCACTCGATGTCACGCACTCCATCACTCGCTTCATGTCTTCGTCGTTTTCTCGCGCGAGGTTTGCCATGACGTAAACCACTCCCGCCGCCTCCTTGTCTCCGCCGTCTGAGAACACGTGCGGCGCCGCGTCGATCAGCGCTCTCAGGACATCGCCGTCGGACTTCGCGTATAAGTTTTTCGCGTACTTTTCTGCTTCTCCATCCACTTCGTCGTGTGCACTTTTCGTCCCCTCTCTATCGTCCTCCGTCGTCGTCGTCGTCGTCGTCCCTCGTACGGTTTCGCCGTGGATCAAAACCCCCAAGACCTCGCACGCCGCGCGCACGGCGCGTCGCGGTTCGTGTTCGACGAACATGGCGCCGATCTTTCCCGACGTGTTGAACGACCGCGCGTTCGCTCGTAACGTCTTGTCCTCTTAACGTCGTCTCTCGTTGTGCGATCGTTCGCTCGATCTCGCTCTCGCGCGCTCTCGATCGTTCGTTCGAACGCGCGCGCGAGCGACGGCGCGCGAAGTGACCACGGCGCGATCGACCGTCGAGCGCGAGGACGCGAGGGCGCGAGGGCGAGCGAGGACGGGGGGGTGTTTGTTGAATCAATACTCAACAAAGAGTCCGTCTCGGATGTCGTCCCTCGCGAGGACACGCGGGAAGTGATCGACCGACCGACATCGACCGACCGACCGACCGCTCGAACGACCGACCGACCGACCGCTCGAACGACCGACCGAACGAACGAACGACCGACGACTGGACGTCACTCGAAGG
>Ga0222713_10002545_pt1 | contig 19425 bp, 16 predicted proteins | sample C33_649DmetaG_FD_165061 | JGI IMG/M metagenome (GOLD analysis project Ga0222713, IMG submission 165061) | Estuarine water microbial communities from San Francisco Bay, California, United States - C33_649D | ecosystem: Environmental > Aquatic > Marine > Unclassified | place: USA: California...
TGGTATGCCCCGGCCTTCCGCGCCCAAGTCGACGCCATTGTGGCTGAGATCGAGTCCGGCACTGGCGCGCGTTAAACCTCCGCCAGGCGCTCGCTGAAGTATCCCAGAATCCGCCTTACAATCTGCCGTGACCGTGGAGAATCATCGAGGATATCGAAGGCGTGCACGCCGGCGGCATAATTGATGAATTCCAGCTCCCGGTTGTTCGCCAGAGCATCAGCCACCTCACGGTCGATGGAGCGATTGAGCGCCGCAAACTGATCCTGTCCAGCCCGTACCAGCAACAGGGCCGACCCTGCCGGTACCGGCTTGCTGTCAGCTGGCATGGCAAAGCGAAATTGCGAGGAAGCCTCGCTCACCCCCGGATCATCAGCGCCATCGCGCATAAAACCATAACAGAGTGCTGCGCAGCGAACAGTTTCCACCTCACCCAAAAAATGCAGGGCATTCGGCACATTGCCCGAAAGGGAAAGAATGCCGAGCCGGGTCATGTCCAGTCCCAGCTCGGCACTGCGAGATGTGAGGAACCGGTGCAATTTCATAACATCTTGCACCGGATCCAACGAGGCATAGGTGATTGCTGCAATGCCACTGGCAGCCAGGAGACGGGCCCAGGAACGCGTTTGTGCGGTATCCTTGATGCGCATTCCGGTCACCTTGAGGTAGCCCGTATCGGAATAGCCAGTGACGAGGATGACTACCGGCAGTCGCGCCTGCTCCGATGTCGGATAGTGGATATCGAAACCCTGTCCCGATTCACCGTAGGACTGCTCCGGCAGGTGCCTGCCTTGCCACGGCAGATCCAGAACAACTGGTGTTGAAAACAGGGCATTTGATGCATTGTCAGACTGTGACATGGTTTGTCTCCTGATGAGTTAACGGGTGAAGACAAATAAAAAAGCCCCCGCTCCTGAGGAGTCGAGGGCCTGCTGTCGTTTCAATAAACTTTCGCCATGCTGTGCGATGCCCCACCCTGGGGTCAAGCTCGAGATCGAGGTCACGGCGGCGGTCGCGACCGGGTTTACGTCGAACCGGGATCGGAACGGTTCTTGTAGTAGTCACCGTAAAGCGATTTCGTACACTCAGGACAGATGCCATGCGACACTCGGGTGCCACCCTGCGCTTCGAGGTATTCCTCGACACTCTGCCACCTCCCCTGCTCGTCTCGCGTTTTCTTGCAGCCGGCACACATGGGCAGCAGGGTCTCCAGCTTTCCTATTCGATCCTCGAGCTGGAACAAATTGATTCTGGCGGCGATGCGGCGATCGAGAATGGCGATTCGAAGTCCAGCTGCGAGCACGAGTGCGAACAGCGTGGCGACGAACTGCAAGGCACTCAAGATCGGGAATGCCACGACTGACCAGCTCCCGATCACCAGCGCGGTCGCGACCACGTAGAATGGGCGCGACAAGGAGAACAAGCTGAAGGCGAAGACCAGCACGGTCAGCACAAATGGATAGGGTTCGGATTCAATTGCGACCATGGCGATGGCTTTTGTTCCCAACAGACTCGCCGCCAGGAACATCACATGTCTCGTATGACGTGAGTCAGTCCGGCGGCGAAAAGCCCAGGTCAGGATACCGATAAAGATCAGCACAGTGACGAGATTTACATTTGCGAGCGCCACAGGCATGAAGCCATTGACGATATAGTCGCGGGAAATCGACAGCAGCAAGATCGAAAAGGCGCAGCTAAGAATCAGAGGCGCGGCCTGATATTCAGAATCCCTGAGTTTGGAACTCCATTGTGAACTTGACAAACGCGTCTCCGATCTCGCTGCGAATCTTCGCGGTGCTTGTTATAAAACAGGATCTGGCCAAGAGCGAACGGGTCACTCGCCAATTCCCATGACACGGCGGCAAACTGCAGCAGCTGGGCTTTACTCCCGCGCCTGAGCATAAAATATACTCAAGACCACCGCGCTGGACAAGCCGGATGATCTACGCTTTGAGCCCTTGCGTATTGATACCGAAGGCATTAGGAGAAAACACTCTGAGCACCGAATTTGCAAACTGGTTGCAGCTGCATGCAGCATTGGCGGCGCCATGCATTGCATTCATCGCCTTCGCCGAGGCCTGCATCGGCATAGGCCTGTTTGTCTCGGGCATTGTGCTTGTCAGTGTAGGGTCGCTGCTCTTCACAAATGGACTGATAAGTCTCGAGGCTTTGGTGCCGCTTGCCCTGTTGGGCGCGTTGCTGGGTGATCACACCGGCTTCTATGTGGGTCGTGTCTATGGTCCACGACTGCTTGCCTGGTCAGCCCTCGCCCGCTATCAGAAATCCCTCAACTCCTGCGAAGACCTGTTGCGACGCTACGGAGCACTGGCCATATTTATAGGGCGTTTCATCCCGGCTATCCGCAGCCTGTTGCCCGCGCTCATCGGCACCAGTGGCTTCAACCGCCTGCACTACTCCCTGTTCGATCTGCTCGCCTGCTTGCTGTGGTCTCTGGCACTCGGCGCAATTATCGTTGGCGTCGATCAGGTGCTGTAATGCGCTCGCGACCTGTTCGCGAACCATATTACGAAGCATTTTACGAAACACAAAAAAAGCGGAAGGGTCTCCCCTTCCGCTTTTTCATAACACGTTAGTGCTGGATCAGTGTGCAGCACCTGCTGGGACTGCCGCAGCCGGCAGAGCCATCGCGGTCAGTTTGGAGCCTGTCTGCAGGATCACATACTGGTGGCCATCGAGTACCCAGGAGCTCATGCCATAACTGCTGCTCGCGGGGGCTTCAATTTCGCCAATGATTGCACCCGTCTTCTTGTCGATGCCGTACAGCATCGGCGTGCCATCGCTGGCCGCATCGGAGTAAATCAGCATATTCGCAGTTACCACCATCGGCACGAGCGCACCGGTACCGGTATTGCCGATATCAATCCCTGCCAGTGCCGGGTTGTTCTTGATGCGATCCGGCGTCTCACCGGTCGGAATCATCCAGGCATGTTCACCGGTGTTCATGTCGATAGCCGTGATGCGGCTATACGGTGGTTTCCAGACCGGAATGCCGGTGGGGTGCCGCGGCGGACGCGCGGTGGCGCCTGGACCGGCGTTGGCCCATTGTGACAGGGTGACCCCGGTAGTATTCGGATACAGCAAATCGGCTTCCTCTCCCGGAATCAGTCGCAGGGCAAAGCAGGCCTTATGGGAGGAGACATACAGCATGCCTGTAGTGGGATCAGCCACGGCCGGTGCGGTGATATTGGCACCGCCAGAACCCCCCGGGCAATTCATTGCCGCGTATTTTCCGAGCTCGTTGTCGGCATGAATGGGTGGATTGAACAGCGGACCCATCACGTAATCCGACATCGCCTCGATCGCCTGACGACGAATCTCCGGTGTGAAGTCGGCGAGGTCATCCTCGGTGATACCCTGCATGTCAAACGGAGCCGGTTTCGTCACGTGTGGCTGCGTTGGTGACAGACGCTCTCCAGGAACGATCGAGGGCGGTACGGGGCGGTCCACGATCGGCCACAATGGTTCGCCGGTGATTCGGTCGAACGCATAGACCCACGCCTGCTTCGTCACCTGCATGACGGCGGGTACACGACCCCGGCCCGGCATGTTCAGGTCCAGCAACACAGGTGCAGTGGGGTTATCGAAGTTCCAGATTTCGTGCTTCACCATCTGGAAATGCCACTTGCGCTCGCCCGTGCGGGTATCGAGAGCAATCAGGCTGGCTCCGTAAAGATTGTCACCCGGGCGGAAGCCGCCGAAGTAATCGATCGTCGCGCTGTTCGTCGGAATATAGACGAGGTTATTGGCCGGATCGGCTGACAGCGGTGCCCAGGAGGATACATCGCCAGTCCATTCCCAGGCGTCGTTCTCCCAGGTTTCATGGCCGTATTCACCAGGCTTGGGAATGACATTGAATTTCCACTTGAAGGCCCCGGTGCGCTTGTCGTACGCCAGAATATCTCCCGGTACGTTCTCGATGCGCGACTGGTGATAGCCTTGTTCCGCCGAGTTGCCGACCACGATGGTGTCATTGACGACGATCGGCGGTGAAGATGAGGTGATGTAGCCGGTGCCGAGTGGCAAGCCCTCATAAGGATCATAAGGGTGTCCGAGATCCGCCAGCAGATCGACAACTCCTGTGCGCGGGAAGCCGTCGATCGGTACAGGCTTGCCGAACCCTTCCAGAGGGATACCGGTATCGGCATCGAGCGCGGTCAGGAAGAAGGCGGGCGATACGATGTAGATGACACCACGGCCATCGACTTCAGCATAAGCCACGCCCTTGCCGTAGTCGGCACGCATGGAGTATTCACCGCGCGGAGTATTCGGTTCACGATAGGACCAGAGGGTCTCACCGGTTTTCGGATCGATGGCGATCACGTAGCGGCGGTTGCCGGCCACCGTGAACAATTTGCCGTCGATGAACGAGGGAGTGGAACGGCCGCTGACCGCACCAAAGCTGGCCCCATCCCATTCCCAGACTGGCTCCAGTTCACTGAAGTTTTCAGCGGTGATTTCATCTGCGGGGGTGTAGCGAGTATGCGCGTAGTCACCTCCCAGGGTGGTCCATTCGATCGTGTCCTGCGCGAATCCGAGTCCCGATACCAGCAGCGCCAGTGTGGCCGCCAGTACACGCTCGAGTCGCAGTGCCGATCTCTCCATGAGTAGAGCTCGCATGCTTGTCTCCAGTGTTTTTGTTGAGTAAACCGTGATTGGCTGCGGCTAAAGTACCAGATATTGATCTGCCACTCCATGCATCCGGCACCGCCAGCGGGGGTATTCGCCGCAGAATGTCGCCTGCGTCTGCCGTGGCGAGGGCCCCGGGCAAACAGCAGGAGACAGATCTGGAGCCGGTTAACGGCGCAAGGCGAAGGTGGCCAGCGAGTTGCCGGAAATTACCGACAGGTATTGCACGCCATCGACCATATAAGTGACGGGAGCCATCACGATCTGCCCCCCGAGGTTGAGATGCCACAGCAATTCGCCGTTGCGGGCATCGATGGCATGGACATAGCCCTCGCGGCCGCCTGTGAACAGCAGATCCGAAGCCGTGGTCAGCATGCCGCTGTCACTTACATCGAACTGGTCGTATTCCCACACGGCTTCGCCGGTCTGGGGATCCATCGCCTTCAACGAGGCGTGGCCGACTTCGTTCGTCCAGTTGTTGATTGGATTGGTGCGACCGATGCCAATCGTCGGCGCTCCGGGTGCCGGCGCCAGCACCGAGAAGCCGCCGCCGAGGAAGGCGCGACCAGGTTCGTATTCGGATTCCTCAGCACGGTAAATCGTTGCATAGTCTTTCCAGGCGCTGAAATAGAACAGGCCCGTGCGTGGACTGTAGGATGGCGGATACCAGTTGGTGCCACCCTGATTTCCGGGATAGGTTGGCATGCCTTCCGGCTGTGGCGTCGGGATGGGACGGCCATTCGCATCGAGCCCGCTCGACCAGTTCACGCGGACATAGGGCTTGCCTTCAAGAAACTTGCCGGTGACCCGGTCCAGCACATAGAAGTAGCCATTGCGATTCGCCCACATCATCACCTTGGACGGTGTGCCACGCCACACCATGTCGGCCAGCACAGGCACCTGCACCGAGTCATAGTCATAACCGTCATTGGGAGTGAACTGGAAGTACCACTTCAGCTCTCCGGTATCGGCATCAAGCGCAATCACGGAGTCACTGTACAGGTTATCACCGGGGCGTTGCCCGGCGTTCCAGTCCGGACCCGGATTGCCTACCCCCCAATAGGTCAGGTTGAGATCCGGATCGAAGGAACCGGTAATCCACACCGGCGCTCCGCCGTGTTCCCAGTCATCCCCTTCCCAGCTATCGTGATTGGGCTCGCCAGGACCCGGAATCGTGTATGTCTTCCAGGCCTGTTCACCGGTGGCAGCATCGAAGGCGGCAACGAAGCCGCGAATTCCGAACTCACCACCGCCGACACCGACGATCACCTTGTCTTTCACCACCAGCGGTGCCATCGTCACCGAGTAGGCCTGATTCACATCTCCCACGGCGACATTCCACAACGGTTCGCCGTTGACGCGGTCGAGCGCCACCAATCGGGCATCCAGCGTGCCCATAAATACGCGATCTCCGAGTACGGCGACACCGCGATTGTTGGCCCCACAGCACACGCGAGCATTCTCGGCGGGAACATGGCGATATTTCCAGAACACCCGTCCAGTAATGGCATCAACTGCCATCACGCTATTCGGTCGCTCGGTGACATACATGATGCCATCCACGATGATGGGATTGGATTGCCAGGCACCGAAGACCTGATTCTGCAACATCCACTTCAGTTCGAGATTCGCGACATTGTCTCGAGTGATCTGGTCCAGCAGACTGTACCTTTGACTCATATAACCACCGTTATAAGTCATCCAGTTTTCTGGCTGATCGGCGGCATTCAACAGTTGCTCATAACTCACCTGCGCTGTGGTTGTCATCATCACGGAGCAGCCAACGCAGAGCGCCGCCCCGACCAGCATCTTCTTGATAAGGTTCATTGCAGGCCTCGCAGGGTGAGCAAATAGCCGATGACATCGGCGACTTCGTCACTGTTCAGTGTTGTGGGTTGTTTGGATGGTGACTCGCTGATTTCATAAGTAACGATGTCGGTCTTGAGCAGAGAGCGTAGACGCTCCCGGGAATCGATAACCTGCACAGTATAGGTGTCTTCATTCAGACGACGACCGACGATCGTCTCCTCATTGCGCGTGACGATACGAACGGGTCGATTGATCGGCAGCAGCGCGGAGGCGGGATCGAGCAAATTCATTTGCAGGCTAGCCGGTGTGCGCAGCAGACCGATCTCGCTCAGATCCGGCGCCGTGCGCGGACCAATGCCGTTGACCCGATGACAATTGGCACACTCACCCTTGCCTTCGAACAGCGCCTTGCCCCGCGCGGGATCGCCAATCTTGACGGCGACACCACTGGGATCAAAACCGGCGCGAATATAGGCAATCACTCCATTCAGCTCTTCTTCTCGCAGATCGAATGCAGGCATGCGACCACCGGCAGCGCCCGAACTGATAATCTGCCGCAGATCGTCGTCCGACGTCGCTGTGCGAAACACACCCCGACGCAGATTGATACCGTCAACCGTATCGCCCTGGGGACCGTGACACAACGCACATTGCTGGACATAGACCCTGCCACCAGCGGCGATTGCCTCACTTGTGTATTGATGATCACTGGTATCCTGCGCCATCAGCGTGTGGGTGAAACACACTGCTACAAAGCAAATCCAGCGAATTTTCGTATCTGGTGTATCATAGTTGGTCATGGGTTTACTCGCAGTCAGAAAGCCTGAGAAAACGTCAGCAACGAAGAATAATCATAAACGGCATTCAGGTCTATGCCATTGCGGGTTCGGCATTTCTCCGGGAATCCCTTCAATCCAGGTGCGTTGTCGCTGTCGATGCACACGATGACTGTAAGATTATTTGTGCGATTACCCCGGGTTCATGACCAGCTCAAGTATTCCTGAGTTACAGTCGAATACAGGAACAGGTATTTACTGCCCGGGGGTGCGGACGCTGGGTCGCTGCGAGAACCTCTGATATACAGCACGGTTCAAATCACGATGCAATGCAACACAAGAAGGCACGGATCATGAGCGAGAACCCTGCAGACAAGCGTCTGCCGCGACTCTTTGTAATCGATGATAATCCTGACATCACTGAAATCATCGAAACAGTGGCGCAGGAAGTAGGTTTCGAAGTGCGTTGCGTGAACGACCACAAGCTCATTCGATCCACGTATCTCGGCTTTGAACCCCATGTAATTTTTCTCGACCTCGACCTAGGGCTCGACGACGATATGGATATGTCGGAACGGGGCTATGACGGACTGACTGTGTTCAAATTTTTGCACGAGCAAGGTTCGGATGCGCGCATCGTGCTGATCAGTGGCATGGACCAGGAAAAACGCCGCGTCACGCGCAATATCGGTCGAGAGATGGGACTCAGCGTCATCGGCAGCATTCCGAAACCGTTCTCGATAGGCAAGATCGAACAACTCCTCATGCAGATGAAGCCGGCCGGTTCCAGCCTCGATTGATCGCTCACCTTCGACATTAATTTCCCGCACCAGAAATGAATCGGGGCAGAAAAGTCTGCCCCGATTTAATCTCAGCCAGCGCTTGCTGCTGGCTCTCAGCCGTTGATGGCTTTCGCCGCCTTGCGCTGCTGTTTGCGTCCGGCGACATAGCCGCGGCAATTGGTGGCGCCGCACCCACACGGGAAGGTGCGGAACAGATAATCTTCCGTGCGCGCATAATCGAGTGTGACGAACTCACCCGGCTCGATCGACTTCAGCGCGATGAAGGAGCGCGTCTTCAGATCGACATAGGTATTGGGGTCACAGCTGTGCAGCAGCTTCCCGTAAAAATACGGGTCATGCAGATGCAGTCCAGGAGCAATCTGCAATGAGAACAGCGTTACCTCACTGCTGAAAAATCCAGTGATCCCGAAGACGATATCGCCCGGATTGAATGCAACCAGGCTCGTCACTCCTTCGCCGACACCATTGTCGATAAACGAGATATTGAAACGGTCCCGCGTCGGCTCATTGGGGATCGGCGGCATCTGCTCGGGATAGAACCGGTTAGGATTTCCCATGATGCTGTCTATCGTGCCGTGAAAAGGAGCACCGTGCGTCTGAATCGACGCGCCATTGATCGTGTGTTCGATGACAAGATCCGCATTATTACCATTTGATTTCATGATGGCTCCTCAACTGAATCTGCGAGTTGAAAACGTCAGTGCCGAAAAGCGCGCTGACGACGCGGTTGTTCTCTCTTCAGTACCTGAGCAAAGGTTCGCGATCAGCGAATCTCCATACGCGCGCAGGTCACTGTTTTCAACCATGACATGATCGGACAACGAACTGGCGTTTAGTTCCAGCAACCTCTCATTAAACCCCTTCGCATTCGCAGGCAACTGCTTGCGGTGGTCTTGATTCCCATCTACGAGAATGCGGGCGCATTCTGCTTGACTTGTAGTTGGCGTGAAAAGTTGATTCATCTCGCTTGGTATCTCCTGAAAGATTAGCAGTAAAAAAAAGAGGCAATAGCAGTGCCTCGAGTTTAAAACTTATCGTGATCAGAATTTCACTGATGGCTAGAACTGACAGAATGCGGAGAGAAGATGATGCAGAAGAGGACGACAGGCGAGCGGGGGTGCGAGGTGGTGGGATAGTCATGACCTCTCGCAAGAGCTCATAGCCTTCGCACAACCTACCCGTCAGGTAACCTGTTTTGTAGACAGCGAATGTATTCATCTGCCTAACCCTCTGTACGATCTCGCGCCCAGAATTCGATCAAGTCCGTTGTCTTCCTCACGGAGTGGAAGACGAACCAACCACGAGGGCGAGAGGGGTTGAGGTTCCGTCCAGTGGCGCGCTTATGGTAGTACAAATTTCCGAAAGTAAAAGTTTTTTTTGAGGTTTGGCCAAAATATTTTCGGGGGTCCGGGGAGCCTGTAAACCCGGGGGCCGGGAGTGAATGCCGGGAAGCCAGTCTGAGGCGGGTTGGCGTGCGTTGAACTGGCTACTCGATGCGGTGCAGCTCGAGCGGAATCGCCGCCTTCTCATAGCCCACCATCAGGTCGATCAGGCGATCGCCCCAGGTATACTTGTCGCGCATCAGGGCATTGATTCTGTCGCGCTTCTCGGCGCGTGGCACCGCGGCGTACACCGCCCGTTCACCTCCCCGTGTGAGCTCAAATGTCGGCCGGGACAGCAAACGATCTGACCAGCCGGAACTCCCACTGCCCACGCGCAGATAAGGCAGCCCCTCGTCGTCGACAATCCAGAGACGAGTCGTATGGGACTCTCCACCGCTATCGAGCGTGTGCAATTCCACGACTTCGACGCGCTCTGCCGCCACCCGCTGGGCAATCACCAACACCAGGATCACCAATACCAGTGTGAGAAAACTCCCTGTCAGAAGGCGCGTCACTCTGCGGCGCCACGCTGCACTCATCATCTGCCTCTCCTGTTGGAAACTCCGCCGCCCTATTACAACTCGCGATCGGGAACCACACGCAGCGCCAGATTGTCACTGCGGTTGTTTATGATGCGGGACTCGTCCACGCGCAGACAGGTTCCGGCCCAGGAGCCGCCGGCAGTAAACGTGGACACCTGCACGTTGTATTTCCCGACTTGAGGCAGAGGAAACCACTGCTGGAAGATTTGCGCCTGCTTCGTGAACTTGCCGGCACTGGCTTCAATGAGATTCTGTGAGGCGTCGAACATGCTGATGTTGGAGCCACAGCGGCCGACGATCGGCTTCGCCGCGTACCCACTCCTGCGCAACGAGTCGGAGAGTTCGAATGCGCCGTCGAGCAACCACGGATGGTCGGGAAACATCTCCCACAGGATCGGCAGGATGGCCTTGTTGCTCGGAATCAGAGTCCACAGCGGCTCATACACCATGACTTCATCCCGCAGCAGCACATCAACCAGACGTGGAGGCGATTGACGGCGGGCATTTGCCGAAATGGCGCCCGCCTCCAGTTCGTCCCGCAACTGATCCAGGGCGGTCTCCCAGGCCCAGGTCTTCCAAACCCAGCGAATCGGCTCTCCATCCGCATCGAGTATGCTGCCGTCATCCGCCCAGCTGAGCCCCCGTAACCCATGAATGATCTTGCACTGGATATCGGCTTCATCCAGCGCGTCTTTCATGAACAGGGCGTGATAGGTCTCTTCCGGATCGTCATCCTGCATGATGTGCAGTACGCCATCGACGTCACTGCGCTTCCACGCATCTCGCAACTCGTTATGCAGCTCCGCACCGGGATCGTCGCCGTCCTCACACTCGTAATAGTCGGCCCACTTGCCCTGCACCTTGCCGCACTCCATGTGACAGGAAGCCGAGTCGCAATTGTACTCGTAGACCTTGATGCCACGGTCCGACAGGGAAAAGTCAAAGCGGCCGGTGATCGTCTGATTCAGGCGGTTGTCCCAGGACTGATGTATTTTGTGCCATAACACTTCTGGCAGATTGAAATACTGTAGCAGCCGGTCGTCCTGCAACACGTGGTCTGTGGCATGCATGAACATGGAATGCAACTGGTTGGTAGCCAGCTGCAATTCCTCATGTGCGGATTCCGAGATCACGTAATAGCGACGCTGGTCCGCCTCATTGCTGCTGAGTTTGTGCCCCCCCATCATCGCCACGTAAGCCTTCTCATCCTCATTGGCAATGTTGAGCCAGGAACGCGCGACGGCGCGCGACGGCGCTTCGCGTTCCACCAGGTTGAGCAGCGCCGGTTCGGGAACATCCAGTTCCTCGGCATCGGTGGCATCGTCAGTCTGAATCACCCAGCCGAGAATCTCGGCGTCGCCGAAAGAACATTCGAGCCAGAATTCGCCATCCTCGGTAATCTCGGCGCCAATTTCCCGTGCCCAGTCCCGGCCCTCGCCCCATTTCTGATGACCCACATTCTGTTCTGCCACGCGCACATAGTCATTCGTGACCTCAGTTGCGACGGCGACATGGCCGGTGTTCTCGAATTCACCTCCCTCGGCCCAGATGATGAGGCAACCGGGTTCCGGGTGTCGCCGTGAGCCATTGGCAAATGCGTGCAACGGCAATTCGTGGCGATCACTCACTCGGCGTACGCAGCGCAGCCTGAAGATCTCATACGCCATGGCCACGTCATCGAAGATGTAGCCCTTGTTCAGATATAACCAGCGCCGGGCAAATTCCACGCACTGCCATTTGTAGCCGAGATAGAGGCCGTCGAGGTGACTGCGATAGGAACTCCGATTGGGCAGTTCCTTGGGATCGGCAGTGCGGTAATCAGAGGAATAGGCGGGCACGCCGCCGGCGGCGATGCCCAGCAAGGTACCGAATTTTTCAGGCTTGGGTTCGTTAGAGTCAGTCACGAAGATTCTCACTTGCAAAAAAAAGCAGCCAGTGACGACGGACTGCTTGCAGGATAGTTTCTCTGGTTAAGGCGCACAAGCTGGAAACGCGCGCCCATTGGGACCGGCTGCACGCCGGCGTTTCATCAGAGCTTGATAAACGCCAGGGCGTAATTGCCGTTCATCGGTATCACGAGCTGTTTCTGAACTGAGTCGTAACACATCGATGCCGCACTGGGGATGCCGGCAGCGACGAGTTCGGCCGCCTGTCCGGGACGGATGCGCGAGACACTGCCGAAGCGGACGCTGCTGGTGTATTTGGAGCCATCTTCGGTCACGACCACGCCGTCATTACCGCCTTCTATCGAGTGTTCGGTGCGGATAACGTCGCCGGCGGGATTGTAGGTGATGACTGCATTGTCATTGACATTGACGACGACGATGTTGCCGTCATTGTCGATCGCCACCCCGTTAGGCGCCGACAAGGGAGCGCCCGCGGCAAAGGTGGATACCTCGCCCGCCGCCGTGACCTTGTAAATGACTTCTGGTGAGCGCGTGTTGGAGGCGTAGACCGTACCATCGGCTGTGACGGCGATGCCGTTAAGAATCGTCGAACCGGGAATTGCCACCGCACGCAACGGTCGACCGGATGCCAGGTCAAAACTGCGGACATGGCCGACATCGACGGTGTACAGCACACCGTTGCTGATCGCACTGCCGAGTGGATGGTGCAGTTCCAGACCGGTGCGGGTCTCGCCAATCCATTTCGGCGTGTGCACACTGCCATCAGGATTGATCAGGGACACATAGCCATCATTCTCCGTGCCGTCACCCCGCTCGCCATTGTTCATCGCCAGAATCAGATTCCTGGCGGGGTCAAACGTGCAGCTTTCGGCGGAGTGAAAACTGCCATATACCTTGACGTTGTCGGACATCGCGACGCGAGTGCCGGACTCGTTGACGGAACCAATGGGTAAACCGGCGCTGAATTCCTGCGCCTGCGCGGTAAGGCTGATGATTCCCAGCAAGGCTGGGCCAACGAGGATTTTTGTAGATAACTGCATCGCTTGTACTGCTCCGTGATAAATGGACTTTGAACTATACGGGAAATTGAATTCACATGGCATACTGTCTGCACGCGAAACCGCCCGGAATCGTTAGCCTGCCTGGCTGACACGTTGACTCGCGGCTCACACACAGACCGATGCGACCTGACTCCACCGGATGCTTGATTTGCATCAAACTGGGCGCGGGCAAACCGGCTAGTCTGGATTTCAGTCAGGCTGACTTCTCAAGAGACCCAGAAGATGCGGACATCACTCCGATACGCGCTGCGTGCACTACTGCCATTGGCATGCGTCGGCATGCTCGCGGGAATCTTCCTGTCTGGCAGTGCCGCACAGACCCCCGATGCAATCGACTCCGAGCCGCAGTATGCCCCGCAAGGTGCGGCCACCTGCCTCACCTGTCACACAAATCCGGCCGTCACACCGGTACTGGATTCTATCCATGCGCTGCAGTCCAATCCCGGGACACCATTCGCCCAACATCAATGTGAGAGCTGCCATGGGGCGAGTCCCACACATTATCGGTCGATGCAATCCCCCGGAGTCGTCTTCAAGGGCGGGCTGATCCCGGCCAGTGACATTGCGACGCAGAACGCCCAATGCCTGAGCTGCCACGAGTCCGGCCAACGCCTGCACTGGGCTAGCAGCGAACACGAATTCGCCGGCCTCGCCTGCGCCAGCTGTCACCAGATTCACTAGTCCGGCGATCTGGTACCACAGGGACAGGCCAGTATTGAATTGTGCATGGGCTGCCATCTGGAGAAACGCTCGCAGCTCAATCTGCGCAGCCACCACCCTCTGCTCGAGGGCCTGATGACCTGTACCAACTGTCATAATCCCCATGGCTCCGACACCCAGTCCCTGCTGGCGAAGGCCTCGATCAACGACACGTGTACAGAATGTCACAGCGAGAAGCGCGGGCCATTCCTGTGGGAGCACGAACCGGTTACTGATGGGTGTACCAACTGTCATAATCCCCACGGATCGACCCAGAGTAGATTATTGAGCGCACGGCCACCGTTTCTGTGTCAGACCTGCCACTCCGATGCGTTCCATCCCAGCACTCTGTACAGCGGCACCGGCATTCCTCCTGCAGGTGCTGCCCAGCAGATGCTCGGATCATCCTGCACCAACTGCCACTCGCAAGTGCACGGTTCCAACCATCCCTCAGGCTCGCGCCTGACGCGCTGAGGACTTCGCGATGACTCGCCGTTACTCGCACGCCTTGCCCTTGTTCACCGCCGTGCTCACCGCGCCGGTGCTGGCTCAGACTGTCACCATTCCCGAGAACAGCCTTGCTATCGGGCTGGGTCTTAACAGCCTCGACTCCTACCGCTTCGGGCGCTTTACCGGCATCACCGACGACGGGCCCTTTGCCGCCGTGCAATTGGACTGGCGCTCCACCCCCACTGCCAGCGATGCCGGCTATTGGTCTGTCACGGGGCGCAACCTCGGTCTCGACACAGGTGGCTTCACACTGGACTATGGGCGCAGCGGGCGCTTCCGCTTTTTTCTCCGTGGCGACCAGCTACCCCACTATCGGTTCGAGGATGGCAAAACTCCCTTCCGGGGCAGCGGCAGCGCGCTTCAGACCTTGCCGGCCAACTGGGTTGGCGCCAATTCGAGCGCTGGCCTGAGCACTCTCGATGCCTCTTTGCTACCGATGCAGGTGGACAAACAACGCCAGCGACTCACCACCGGCCTGACCATGCAGTTAAGCGATGCCTGGCAATTCGCTGGCGAGTATCGCCATGAAACCAAGCAGGGAGAAGAGACACTTGGCGCTATTTTCGGCTCAACGGGAGGGAATCCACGCGGCGCCCTGCTCGCACGACCTATCGATTTCGAGACCGACACCATCGAGCTCGGACTCAATCGTACCGGCGCCCGCTCTCAGTACAGCTTTAGCTATAATGCGATGCTGTTCAGCAATCATGATGCCAGCTTGAGCTGGCAGAACCCTTTCAATAACCCGCAGTGGCCGAGCGGGGCCAGTTACCGTGATGGCGCCTTCGGCCAAATGGCACTGGAACCCGATACGCGCTCCTCGCAATTGCAATTTAGCGGCGCCCATACCTTCGATGACGGCGGTCGACTGAGTGGATCTCTGAGCACGACCCGGCTCGAGCAGGATGATCGCTTTCTGCCCTATAGCAGCGCACTGGCAGCCCCGGTGCCGTTGCCGCGCACCGATCTTGCAGGGCGGGTCGATACTCTTGTCGCCAGTCTCAATTATTCCCGCACCCTGTCGCGTCGCTTGCTGTTACGTCTGCGCGGCAACTACACCGATTGCGACAACAAGACTCCACAAGCTCTGAACCTGCGCGTCGCCGGCGATGCCGCCAACCAGGCCGATCCGCTCAGTATCAACGCCCGTCGCAACCGGTTGTATGACTTGCAAACCTCCCGTATCGAGGCCGACCTGAGCCTGCGGCTGGGTGGTGCCCGCCGCCTGGCCTTCGGCCTCGAGCATGAGAGCAAGGATCGCAGCAGTGTGGATGTCGCACGCACGCGCGAAGACACCGGTTACCTCAAGTACAACTTCACCGCTGGCAGCCGAGCCAATGGCTGGCTCAAGCTCAGCCATGCAGAGCGGGATGCGACTGCCTACGACAGCACGATTCCCCTGCGTGCCGGCCACAACCCTGATTTCATCGCCACACTCATCGGGGATGAACTGTTTGAGAATGATCCGTTCCTGCGTCGCTACCATCTGACCGACCGTGATCGCGACGAGTTAAGCAGCAGCGTCAATTTCTTTCCCACAGACGCGCTCGCCTTCAGTGTTCTCGCCAAACGCAGCGCAGACGACTATCCCGATTCGACAGTAGGCCTGCTCGATTCCCGGCGCCGCAATCTCGCCTTCGACCTCTCCCTGAATCCCGGCACTGGATGGCAGGCCAGTATCTATTACGCGCTTGATGACTACCTCAATCGGCAGGCAGGTTACGCCCGTAGCGGTGGCGGCAACCCGACGCCGTTCTACCCTGCGTCGGTGCGCCTGCCGGGCAATGCCTGGCGCGTGAAGAGTACGGATCAGGTGTCTACCACCGGCCTGGGCATCGACTGGGACCTGCTCGACAGCCGCCTGCAGCTCGGCCTCGACCTCAGCGATGCCGACGCTGTCACCACCACGGAATCGGCCAGCAGCGGACTCAACCGGGCTCCCCTGCCCGCGGTCAGCACCCTGATCAAAAACGTCAGCCTCACCGCCAACTATGACTTGGGGAGCGACCGGGAATTGCAGCTCAACTATTATTACGAAGATCTCAATTCCAGTGATTGGGCGCTGGACGGGGTCACTACCAACACGCTGTCCAATGTGTTGTTGCCGGGAAATTCCAGTCCTGCCTATAACGGACACCTGCTCCTGGTGAGCTACGTGTTGCGACTGCACTAGCCGGCCGGCTATACCCGACTTGCCAATTGTGCAATGATGGCGGCTGTCGTTCGCCTCACCGGATAATTGGCATGAGACTCCAGAATAACTCGCGTCTGTATGCGAGCCTCGCCCTGCTGCTGATTCCCGGCCTCGTTCACACCCAGACTTACGTCGCCCCGCGCACCGAATACGGTCATCCCGACCTGAGAGGGGTCTGGAATTTTTCCTCACAGACGCCCTTTGAGCGGCCTGCGCAATACGCCAATCAGGAAGTTCTGAGCGCGGAAGAAGTTCAGGCACTCATCGCACGTCGCCGCACAGCAGCGCAAGCCAGTGCCGAGCGGGAAGCCACGGTAAGCGAGCGGCTGCTGGCGTCGACCGACGCGAGCACAGTGGGTTCAGTGAACAGCTTCTGGATGGATCGTGACACGCTCGAGGAAACCGGTCGCACTTCGCTCATCGTCCATCCGGCCAATGGGCGCTTGCCACCGGTGCAGCCCGGAGTCGTTGTCCAGCATGGCGATGACACCGGCGATACTATCATTCCCGGAACGCGACCCGTGCGTTACACCCACGGCGGCATTGGTCGCGATGGCCCGGAAGATCGCGGCCTCTCCGAGCGTTGTCTGGTCTTCAATTCCGGCCCGCCCCTGATGAGCGGACCCTATAACAACCTGCTGCAAATTTTCCAGAATCGCGATCACGTCGTGCTGCTGGCCGAGATGGGTTTCGACGCCCGCATCATCCCCCTCAACAAATCGACCCACGTCGATCCGGCGATCACGTCGTGGTCAGGCGATGCACGCGGGTATTTTGACGGCGACACGCTTGTCGTCGAGTCCCGCAATTTCACCGACGCTATCGCTAGCCTGGGTCTGCGTGAAGACGCCTATGGCACAGCGCGCAACCGCTTGTTGATCGAGCGCTTTACGCCGACTGCAGAGGGCAAACTGGATTATGAATTTACGATCGATGACCCGGACACCTTTCAGGATCGCATCGTCGCACGCATGCCGATGACACGCATCGATGCGCAGCTGTACGAATACGCTTGCCACGCCGGTAACTATGCGATTCGCAACATTCTCAAGGGTGCGCGCATGGAAGAAGCCGCGAACGCCACACCCTGAAGGATGGCATTCGCTGCCACAGGTCAGAAGGTAGCGATAGGATTCAGCGGCGAACCCATGCCCTTCTCGATTCGCAATGGCGCCGCCGTAAACATGAAGCTGTAGCGACCGAGCCGCTTCGCCTCGACGGCGACACGTTCAAAATCCAGATTGTCGAATATCGAGACCCCTAGCGACACCAGTGCCAGACTGTGCAGGGGCAGGTTGACACCGGGAATGCCGCTGGGAGCGACGTCATTCCACATGTCGTGGCCGATCATCGCGACACCTCGTTCCTTCAGAAAATAAGCGACATTGGCGTGGTAGCCGGCGACCCCTTCCGAAGTTGGCCAGGCCCCGAGCGCCGCACGACGGCGCCAGCGTCCGGTATAGAGCAGGATTACGTCACCAGGTTCGACGGTCACTCCCTGGATCTTCTCCAGCGCCAGCAGATCGTCATAGTCGATCTTCGTGCCAGGCTCCAGCCAGCCCTCGGCGGTGGCCTTGCCAGGCAGCAAAGTCGCGTCGAACAGGATGCCGCGGGTGAGAATGCCATCCTTGTGAGTATTGATGCTGCCACGCGGGCAACCCGCAGCCGCCTCAACTTCCTGATAAGTGAGGCCGTTGTAGCCCTTGCCCTCGTACATGATGTGACAGTCCACGGCATCGAGGTGACTGTGGATCGTGCCATGGTAGCTGCCGGTGTACTGATAACGATCCGAGGCACCGGTCGGACTCACGCGCAGGACCTCGCGATTAAGCACTGCGGAGGCATCCACCGCCGGTTCCTGATTGACGTCATGGGCTAGCGAGATGCTGAGGCCCTCGGTAACCAGGGCGACTGCTTCGAGGCGTTTACGGGGAGTGATCAGGTTGGCGGCTCCCAGTTCATCCTCATCGCCCCAGCGTCCCCAGTTCGACAACTCACTCATCGCTCGCCTGAAGTCGGCCTCGGTGGTCATCGATGGCGGCGACTGGGCGAGAGCACCGGGCATCAGGGCTGTCAGCAGACCACCTATGAGCAGGCGTGAATACAGTCTCTTTATTGTCATCGTGTTCTCCCTTACGTTGAATTCGAATACACGGGCGCAGGCGTTTATTGCTCTCAATCCGACTTGCCAGACTGTAAGGCACGTGTGAGTGCCTCGGTATAGGTTGGCATGTCGAAATAGTCGCGCCACTCCCGAATCTTGCCCCCACGCATCTCAAAGATGCCGGTCACTGGCAAATCGATCGGGGCACCATTCACCACCGTGTGATCGACGCGCTCCGCTACCACCAGATCGCCATCACCAAACAGATTCACAATTTCCCAATCGGTTGATTGCCAGGGTCGAATGAAACCGGCAATAAAACGCTCGATGTTGTCGCGTCCAGTCACCGGCGTACCGGGAATATTGAAATAGGTGCCGTCCTCGGTGAACCAGCCTGCCAGTTCGGCTGCATCCAGTCGCGACCAGGCCGCGATAAAATTGCGTACGCTCGTCTCATTGTCTGTCATTGTTCTTACTCCCGCTGTCTGCCCCGCCGCCACACCAGAAAAACACAACAGGCTCGCCAGCAAACCCCCGCACAGCATTCGCCACACGCGCTGATTGGTCTTTTCCATATTGCCCACCCTGTGAACGCGCCACTTGATCGGAGTATCCTGAGCCAAGAGACCGAGTCCAGGTGCCCTGATCCAGGTGACCTGATATCAGTGACCTGATCTCACTAACTCAATCCAAGTGTCCCAATCCTAGTATCCCGATTTCAGAGACCTAATCTAATTCAAAACACATCACATTCCCATTCAATTCCGTTCATCGATCGACCGTTCACTCAACGCTGATGCTTGCGCAATGAAGGGCCTGCGAGTAGCAGCACGCGTACCATTTCGCATCAGCCGATGCGAATTGGGCAGCGCTCGGAATTGGCCAGGACCGGGCATTGACTTCGGTGCACACTGGACTGACACTTGACGCCTCAATACCATCGCCATCGGAGTACCCCATGAGGCAATCCAAGAATAATATCCTTGCCCTGATT
>Ga0222713_10002547_pt1 | contig 19415 bp, 10 predicted proteins | sample C33_649DmetaG_FD_165061 | JGI IMG/M metagenome (GOLD analysis project Ga0222713, IMG submission 165061) | Estuarine water microbial communities from San Francisco Bay, California, United States - C33_649D | ecosystem: Environmental > Aquatic > Marine > Unclassified | place: USA: California...
GGGCTCCGCACTTGGTCATCGACCACGCGAATGCGCTCTCCACGTTGGAAGGCCCCCCGCGCCCATAGGATGATGTTGCTACGGCTCAACCCGGGCACATAGCCAATGACCAGCACAGTGCGCGCGATGGACCACGGGCAGGTGGCCGCCCGCACGAGTGCCTCTGCATCGGCTTTGGATTGCCCATAAACCGACAAAGGATGGGCCGCGGCCTCTTCGGTGTATGGACCCGCCGTCCCGTCAAAAATGAAGTCCGTACTGATGAAAATGAGGTGCGCCCCCACCGCTTCGCAGGCCGCAATGCAGTGGGCCGTCGCATCCACATTGAGTTGTTGGCAGAGGTCTGGTTGACGTTCGCAATCATCCACTTGGGTCATCGCCGCCCCGTGGATCACCACATCGGGCCGAAAGGCCGCAAAGGCCCGCGCATAGTCTTCGGGCGACGTCGTATCGAGGACTTCGTACACCGCTCCTTGCAAATCGCCCCGCACCACCCCGCGACCTGTCGCGCAGAGATCAAAGCGGCCCTGGTTTGCATGCAAGAGGGATTGGCCCAACAGGCCGTTCGCCCCCGTAATGAGAATGCGCTTTTTCATGCCTCGGCAGGCCAATGGGTTTGCATCTCCGCAACCAAGCGCTCTGCCTCGGCGGCGGCAGCTTCCGCAAAATCTGCTCCGGCACTGGCATAAAGAATTCCACGGGAGGAATTAATCAGCAGGCCCAGATCACCGGGAATCGCCCCAGCGCGCATGACATCCTTGACCGTTCCGCCCTGGGCCCCAACCCCGGGAACCAAGAAGAAGTGCTCGGGAAGCTGGGCCCGGACCGAAGCGAGGCCTTCGGGGCGCGTCGCACCGACAACCACCATCCATTGCTCCGGAGACATCCAAGCGCGGTAGGCATCCAAAACATGGGCATAGAGCGGACGGCCATCGGCCATCGGCTGAAGCTGAAAGTCGTTGGCCCCCGGGTTGCTCGTGAGGCCCAGGGCGATGCCCCATTTCCCCGGTAGCGCAAAGGGTTGCAAACTATCCTGCCCCATGTAGGGAGCTACGGTGATGGAATCAAATCCCAGTTCATTCAAGATGCCCTGGGCGTATTTCGTCGCGGTATTGCCGATATCGCCACGCTTGGCGTCGGCGATGCTCAAATGATGGGGGTAGCGGCGCAAATGGTCCGCCACCCGCGCCAAGGCCTGCCAACCGGCAACCCCCAAGGCTTCGAAAAAGGCCAAATTGGGTTTGTAGGCCACGGCATAGGGCGCGGTGGCATCTATGATGGCGCAGCAAAAGTTGGCCAAGCCCTCCGCCGTGCGCGGAAAATGCGCCGGCATTTTATCCATGTCCGGGTCCAATCCAACGCAGAGGACGGATTTCTTCGCTTGAATCTGGGCAATCAATTGGGCTCGTGTCATTCTCCGCTTCCTTCTTTGAGGCGCTCAGCATTCTCTGCCATGCGCAATTCATCCATAAACTTACCGACTTGGCCATTCATCACCTCGGTCAAATTGTACAGGGTCAAACCAATGCGGTGGTCGGTGACGCGCCCTTGGGGGAAATTGTAGGTCCGAATTTTGGCCGAACGGTCTCCTGTGCTCACCAAGGTCTTGCGTTTCTGGGCCACTTCCGCATCTTGGGCGGCGCGCGCTTGGTCCCAAATACGGGCCCGTAGGACGGTCAGCGCCCGGTCATAGTTTTGGTGCTGGGAGCGGCCGTCCTGGCATTCCACGACCAATCCCGTGGGAAAGTGGGTCAAACGAACGCCGGATTCAGTCTTATTGACGTGCTGCCCTCCTGCTCCACTCGAGCGGAAGGTGTCCTTGCGGATGTCGACATCCCGAATCACCACGTCCAATTCATCGGCTTCTGGCAGGACGGCCACCGTGGCGGCCGAGGTATGGACGCGGCCCTGCGACTCCGTCGCGGGCACGCGTTGCACCCGGTGGACACCGGACTCGTATTTGAGGGTGCCGTATACGTCTTCCCCCCGAACCTGAATGCTCGCTTCCTTGTATCCGCCGGCCGAGCCTTCTGTCGCGCTCAAGAGTTCATAGGTCCACCCGCGTTCTTCGATGAATCGGAGGTACATGCGCAGGAGCTCGCCGGCGAAAAGGCCCGCTTCATCACCCCCCGTGCCCGCCCGTACTTCCAACACGGCGTCCTTGGCGTCCTCCGGATCTTTGGGAATCAGAAGTTGCTGGATTTCGGTGATGAGGGCTTCGATGGCCGGTTGAATGGTTGAAAGTTCCTCGTGCGCCATGTCGCGCATTTCCGGATCTTTTTCTGTGGCAATCAGGTCTTTGGCTTCCGCCAAGCGGCCCGTCAGTTCTTCATAGCGCTGGCGCGCTTCCATGACGGCCTGCAAATCTTTGAATTCGCGGTGCAGGCGAACAAAGCGCTGTCGATCGGCGGCCAATTCGGGCTGCATGAGCAAGTCATTCACTTCCTCGTAGCGAACGTGGATGGCATCGAGCTTCGTGAGAAGATCCATGGCTTACGCGGTGTAAATCTGCCAGCCATCGGGGGCCTTGAGGTGCACCTCAGGCGTGGCATGGGGTTCGACCCGGCCAATGATTTGGGCATCCACACCAAACTGCTTTGATATGCGAATGGCCTCCTGGGCGTGCGCGGGATCCATATAAATTTCCATGCGGTGGCCCATGTTGAAGACGCGATACATTTCGCGCCAAGACGTGTTCGACTCGGATTGAATCAAGGTGAACAGGGGCGGAATCGGGAAGAGATTGTCCTTGATGATCTTGCCCTGTGTGGCAAAGTGCAGGACCTTGGTTTGGGCGCCGCCTGAACAGTGGACCATTCCCCCAATGTGCGGGCGAAGGGTCCGGAGCAGCGCCACAATAATGGGGGCATAGGTCCGCGTAGGTGACAAGACGAGCTTGCCCGCGTCCAGTGGACTGCCTGCAATGGCATCGGTCAAGGATTTGGTCCCCGAATAGACCAAGGAGGGATCGATTTCGGCGTCAAAGCTTTCGGGATAGCGCTCCGCCAGGAGGTGGTGGAATACGTCGTGGCGGGCCGAGGTCAGTCCATTGGACCCCATGCCTCCGTTGTACTCGTGCTCGTAGGTCGCTTGGCCATAGGAAGACAAGCCGACGATGACTTGACCCGGAGCGATGCCGGCATTGTCAATGACTTCATCTCGGCGCATTCGTGCGACGACGGTACTGTCCACAATGATGGTGCGGACCAAGTCGCCCACATCCGCCGTCTCGCCGCCCGTGGAGCGAATGTCCACGCCGTTGGCGCGCAAATCCGCCAATACGGACTCGGTACCTTCAATGAGGGCCGCGATGACTTCGCCTGGAATGCGGTTTTTGTTTCGGCCAATGGTGCTGGAAAGCAAAATGGGACCCGTCGCGCCCACACAGAGGAGGTCATCGACATTCATAATGACGGCGTCTTGGGCAATTCCGCGCCAGACAGAGAGGTCGCCCGTCTCCTTCCAGTACATGTAGGCCAGGGAGGATTTTGTGCCCGCACCATCGGCGTGCATCACCAAACAATGCTCGAGGCTACCGGTCAAGTCATCCGGGACAATTTTACAGAAGGCCTTCGGGAAGAGCCCCTTGTCTATGTTCGCAATGGCCTGATGTACATCTTCTTTGCCCGAGGACACCCCGCGGCCTGCATACCGTGCACTTTGCTCCATACCACAAAGGTACGATGCCCGGCTTACTGAATGCGGATGTAGGTGCCTGCGGGAAGCTCGTCTTCGTACTCCGGATTGAGGGCCTCCAATTCTTTGGGTTTCATACCCAATTCCTTGGCAATAGACCTGAAGGACTCGCCCACCGCCACCTGACGGTGGGTTTTGTCGTAGTCCGTATAGTCGCCTTTCGCCGTCACCTTGAGCACCATCCCGGGGAAGGGACGTACGCCGCGCAATCCACCGTTCAGACGCTTCAAGTCCGAAATCGTGATGTTGTTGTTGCGGCAAATCGTCGTGTAGGTGTCCCGCTCCTGCACCGTGTACATCTGTCCGATCACGGGCTTGGCATCTTCCTTGGCCTGTTCTTCGGCTGCGGCAGCCAGGGCCGCTTCGTCGACGGGGGGAACATAGTCGTCACGGATGACACGGAAGTCCGTACGGCGGTTGATTTGGTTGGCCACTTCCTGCTGGGCCGGAGACATTTTACGAATGTTGCGCTCCGTCAATTGCGTACCCGTCGGAAAGACATCTGAACCTAGCCCTTTGTATCCCTGAGGAATTTCAAAAGGTTGGCTCTCGCCCATACCCAAGGCCACTAAGCGGTCCGGGTGAATGCCGCGGGAAATCAAGTAGCTGACGGAGGTGTCGGCACGATGCTGAGAAAGCACCACGTTTTTCTCATCCACATCGCGGTAATCCGTGTGTGAACGCAGTTCGATGACAATGTTGGGATTGAGGGTCAGGGTCTTGACCACGGTGTCAAGCGCCGCACGAGCCTGGTCATTCAAATCCCATTTCGCCAAGGCGAAGTACACGTCGGGAAGCACGATAGGGATCTCGATGGGGTCCATCTTGGCCTTGACCTCGACGGTGTGCATGTAGACGTTTTGGGCCTCCATGTAATTGAACGCCTCGAGCGCCAGGGCGTGCGTGTTGGCACGTGCTCCAGCGTTCAAGAATTTCTTTTTCTCAAAGGAGAAGCTGTAGACGACATCGCCGCTCAAATCGTCGGATTCTAAGACAAAGGATCCGTCTTTGCTCGTTTGTACGACTTGGCTAAAGCCGTCGTTGCCTGTAATTTTCACGGCCGCACCCCCAAGTGGGCTATCGTCCTTGGAGCTTACGAGGGTTCCGCTAATGCGGTATTTCAAAGGCACCTCATACAAGGTCCAAATGTCATCGCCGCCCTGGCCGCCCTCGCGGTTGGACACAAAGTAGCCGTCCTGCAGACCACCGGGGCGCAAGAGAATGCCGAAGTCATCGGCCGGGCTATTGATAGGCGCCTTGAGGTTTTCGGGAATCCCTGTCGGCATTCCGTCGGCACCCAATTCCACGCGGAATAGGTCAAAGCCTCCCATGCCGGGAAGGCCGCTCGAAGCAAAATAGAGATAGCCGTCGTCGTGCAAGAAGGGATACAGTTCGTCGCCCGGGGTGTTGACGAAGCTACCCAGGTTGATCGGCTCGCCCCATCCGCGTGATTTTCTATCCACCTTCACCATCCAGAGGTCCTTGGAGCCGTTGACCGAGCCATCCAAATCACCCGCGAAGAACAAGGTTTGGTCATCGGGGCTGATGGCGGGATGCCCGACCGACTTAGAAGAGTCCGTGGCGATGACGATGAGCTGAGGCTCCTGCCATGTCAGCCCCGCTTTGCGGGTCGAATAAATGGCACAACCCAATTGCTGGCGGCGCACATCCATACAGCGCGTAAAGTACATGGTACGGCGGCGTTGATCAAATACGGGGCTACCCTCGTGGTCTTCCGTGTTGACCGCTTCGGGAAGCAACACGGGCTCGGAGAAGGTTTGCACTTTCGCCGCAGAGGGGTCAGCCTTGGGAGCCCGCCCTCTACTCCGCTTGGAACGCGAGCTACCGTCGGCATTCAGACGTTCTGCCGAATAGATATCCGAAAATCGCTCCCCGGTCCAGCCGTCTTTCTTTCGGCCAATACCGCCCTCGCGCATGGAGGTGAACAGTACCTCTTCGTAGGTTTCGGGCCGGCCACTAAAGGTCATACCGAATTCGTGCGAGGAGGAATTCAAGGAGGTCAAATTTCCCACTTGGTAGCGGGTCAAGGATTTCTGCCATGCCACCGCATCGCGGCAAGAGGCAATCCCGAGGGGCCCGCGATCGTCGTTGGGAAAGGCCCGAGCAAAATCTTCGTACGCTTCGAGGGCGTCTTCGTATTCGCTCTGGTATTTGAGCATTTCGGCCACACCGAGGTAGGCCTCGGGGGTCTCTAATTTCATTTTCAGGGCACGGGAATACTGCGCCTCGGCCGCTTTATACTGGAATGTGTAGCGGTAGCACTCCCCTAGTCGGAAGGCAATTTCGGCCTTTTCTGTGCGGGACTTGACTTTGGAATAGGCCTTCTTATACACCTTGATGGCTTGAGCATATTCCTTGGCATCGTAAAAGCCATCCCCTTGGCGCACAATACGGGGACGCTTAGATTCCTCGCCCTCCGCATCTTGTGCAAAAACGTGGACGGTAGAACCTAAAAATAAGAGGAGGGTGAACAGGTAAAGTGCCTTCTTCATAGCCGCGTGCAACAGTGCATATGGGGTTAAGCCACTAAAGTAGCCAAATCCGCGCAAAAAAAAGACCCCTTCGGCCAAACCGGGGGGTCTAATTTTTCCGAAATGACTAAATCCTTATCGGATGTAAAGCATTTCGCGATACTTCGGCAAGGGCCACATCTCATTGTCAATGAGCAATTCCAACTTGTCCACTTCGTAGCGGATCGTGTCGAAGTAAGGCTTCACCTTGTCGCAATATGCCAATGCGCGCTCACGGGCAGCCTCAATCCGATTGGCCGCCTTGCGTTCCTCGGTCATCGCATCTGCCTGAGAAAGTACTTGGGAAATACGCTCCGAGATTTCGATAATCATATCAATTTGTTCTTTACTCAGTCGCTTGAACGTATCCGCCGGCAAGACCTCCTTGAGGCGCATCACGTTTTGGCTCAAGATGGATTGGTACTCAATCGCCGTGGGAACGATATGGTTTTTCACCAAATCACTCAGCGTTCGAGATTCAATCTGAATCTTTTTGTAGTATTCCTCCTGGAGTATTTCATACCGCGCCTCAAGTTCGATGTGGCTCAATACGCCATGCTTCGCAAACAAGTCCTGCGATTCAGGCGTGACATAGAAATCCAAGGCTCTAGGGGTGTCTGGCGTGTTATTCAAGCCCCGCTTGGCCGCTTCTACTTTCCAGGCATCCGAATATCCGTCTCCTTCAAAGCGCACGGACTTCGACGTCTTTATATAATCCTTCAAGATGTTAAAGATGGCGTCGTCCTTCTTCATGCCCCCTTTAATCAGCGCATCCACCGCTACTTTAAACTGCTTTAACTGGTCTGCAACAATCAGATTGATGACAGTCATGGAGGCCGCACAGTTGGCCGTGGAACCTACAGCGCGCAACTCAAACTTGTTGCCCGTGAAGGCAAAGGGGGATGTGCGGTTTCGGTCCGTATTGTCCAACATGATTTCGGGAATCTTGCCCACCACGTTGAGCTTGAGCTCCGTCTTTTTCTCGGGGGTCATCTTTCCGCTTTCGACCTTCTCGAGTTCGTCCAGCACTTCGGAAAGTTGCGACCCAATGAAGACCGAGATGATGGCGGGAGGCGCCTCATTCGCGCCCAAACGGTGGTCATTCGATGCCGCGGCAATGGCTGCACGGATTAAATCCGCCCGGTCGTTCACTGCCTTGATGGTGTTGATGAAGAAGGTTAAGAACAACAAATTTCGCTTCGGCGTGCTTCCAGGAGCCAAAAGATTAATTCCTGTGTTGGTGCTCAAGCTCCAGTTGTTGTGCTTGCCCGAACCGTTGATGCCGGCAAAGGGCTTCTCGTGCAATAGTACGCGGAAGGCGTGGCGGCGTGCGACTTTGTCCAAAATATCCATGAACAACGAGTTGTGGTCGACCGCGACGTTGGCCTCTTCGAAAATGGGCGCAAATTCAAACTGGCCGGGAGCCACTTCGTTGTGGCGGGTCTTGACGGGGATGCCCAATTTGTGGCACTCGTACTCCACCTCGCGCATGTACCCCATGACGCGCTCGGGGATGCTCCCAAAGTAGTGGTCGTCCATTTGCTGTCCCTTGGCGGGAGAGTGTCCCAACAGGGTGCGGCCCGTCATGACCAAGTCAGGGCGGGCGTTGAACAGAGCCTCGTCCACTAAGAAGTACTCCTGCTCCCACCCCAGCGTCGCATTCACTTTGCTGATGTTTTTGTCGAAGTATTGACCCACTTCCGTGGCCGCTTGATCAATCGCTTGCAAGGCGCGAAGCAAGGGCACTTTGTGGTCCAAGGCTTCGCCCGTGTAGGAGACAAATACGGAAGGAATGCAGAGGGTGCTCCCAAATACAAAGGCGGGAGACGTCGGATCCCAGGCGGTGTAACCACGCGCCTCAAAGGTGTTGCGGATGCCGCCGTTGGGAAAGGATGACGCGTCTGGCTCGGCTTGAACCAACATCCCTCCATTGAACTTTTCGATGGCATGACCATCCGAGGTGGGCTCAAAGAAACCATCGTGCTTCTCGGCCGTAGCACCTGTCAAAGGCTGAAACCAATGGGTGTAGTGCGAAGCCCCTTTGGATATGGACCAGGCCTTCATCGCGGTGGCGACTTGATCTGCAATGCTTCGATCAATCTTGTTTCCCTTTTCTATGGCGCTCAAGACACTTTCGTAGGCCTCTTTGGACATATACTCGCGCATCGCCTTTTGGTTAAAGACATGTGAGCCATAATACTCGGAGGATTTCGCGTGAGGATTGACGAAATCAATGGGTTTGTGCTGACTGGCCTGTTCTAGACCTAAAAAACGCGCTCTTGCCATGGGGATTTTAGTTTTTTTTCAAAGGTACCCCCTCTTTTTTGACCTAACAAGGGCGATAAATAAGATTTTTCAACCAACAACCCCCTAAAAATGGGAATATTTATAGCTTTTTTGTTGAAAACTCTCCATCCGGAAGAGGCAATCAAAAAAAAAGAGCGCCGAAGCGCTCTTATTTCAGTCGACCCACCGTATCGTCGATGGAGTCCTTGATTTCTTTCACACTCTCCTTGGCCTCCTTGATAGTTGGATTCGTATCCGCGGCCTTGGAGATTTCATCCTTGAGGTCGTTCGAGGCATTCCGGACCATCTTAATAGTGCGGGCGGCCATTCGGGCGATCTCCGGCAACTTGTCGGTCCCAAAAAGCATCAGCACCGCAAAGAGCAGAAAGACTACTTCTCCGGTGCTGATGAATAGGAACATGAGGTGGTATTAAGCTTTTTCTTTTCCGAGGCGCTTGGATGAGTCATACAGAACGGGCGACGCAATAAAGAGCGACGAGTAGGTACCGATGACAATACCGAGCAGAATGGCGAAAATAAATCCACGCAAGACTTCACCGCCGAAGATGAAGATAATTAACAGAACAATGATGGTCGTGAACGACGTATTGAAGGTGCGGCTTAACGTCGCATTCAATGCATTGTCCAATACCTCCGACTTCATATCGTTCTTGGTGCTGTCTCCAAAGAATTCACGGATACGGTCAAAGACGACCACCGTATCATTCAATGAATAACCGATCACTGTCAAGATTGCCGCGATAAAGGCCTGATCCACCTCCAAAGAGAAGGGCAACACGCCATCTAACAGCGAGAAGGCACCCAATACGATAATAGTGTCGTGCACGGTTGCCGCTACGGCGCCCAGTGAGTACTGCCATTTGCTAAAGCGCAAAAGAAGGTACAAGAAGATGGCGATGAGGGAGAAGATGACCGCCCAAACGGCCGTGTCCTTGATGTCATCCGCCACGGTGGGACCCACTTGACGTGAAGCCACCAGGCCGACCGCCTCGTCACTCGAAGGTGCCACAAATTCCTCTCGCGATACGGAGGCGGCGTAGAAACCTTTCACCCCTTCGTACAAGCTCGCTTGCAATGCCTCTTCGACGTCTGCGCCATTTTCGTCGACGCGATAGTTCGTGGTAATCACCACTTGATCTGGGCTACCCAAGGTCTTCACAGCTGGTGCGAAGGCGCGACCGTCCTCATCGATCCACTGAGCACCCAAGGCTTGAGCCACCGCGGCAACTTCTACAGGTTGATCAAAGCGCACTTGGTACGTGCGACCTCCTTCAAAGTCCACACCCAAGGACAGTCCGCGCGTCATCAAAGAACCCAGGCTGACTACAATCATCAGCACCGAGAAGATGTACGCGGGCTTGCGCATCGACATGAACTGGAAGTTCGTGTTGGTGAACCAATTTTTGGTGATGGACGTCGCAAAGCTCATATTCTCAGAGCGCTTCAAACGCCACTCGAAATACAAGCGGGTGATGAAGATAGCCGTGAAGAGCGAAGAGGCGATACCTATAATCAAAGTGGTTGCAAATCCGCGGATCGGACCTGTACCAAAGACGAAGAGAATAATCGCCGTCAACAAGGTGGTCACGTTCGCATCGATGATGGCGCTGCGCGATCCCTTGTATCCATCTGCAATGGCTGTGCGCACTGCCTTGCCTGTGGCCAGTTCCTCGCGAATCCGGTCATAGATCAATACGTTCGCGTCCACCGCCATACCAATGGTTAGCACGATACCCGCCATACCTGGCAAGGTCAAGACCGCGCCGAAGGCATCGAGAATACCGAAGATGAAGAACATATTGACGATCAGAGCCAAGCTTGCGCCCAACCCCGCACCGCTGTAGTAGAATACCATGTACAACAAGACCACGAGCAGGGCGAAGGCGAAGGAGTTCATACTCGCCGAAATCGCTTCCTTGCCCAGGCTTGGGCCCACGACATCGGATTGGATAATCCGTGCGGGAACAGGCAGTTTTCCTGCCTTCAATACGTTGGCCAAGTCCGTCGCTTCATCCAGGCTAAACCCGCCTTCGATTTGCGTACGTCCGCCCGAAATCTCACCATTGACACGGGGATAACTATAGACCAAATTGTCCAATACCACGGCGACGTGGCCCTTGGGGGTCTTGCTTCCCTCCTCTTTCGTTAATTGCTGCCAAACCTGCGCACCTTGGCCATTCATGGCCATCGTCACCACAGGGTTGTTGCCTTGGTCAAATTCTTGACGTGCGTCCACAATGACCCCGCCATCCAATTCGGGCTCGTTGTCGCGGTTGCCCTGCAACGCGACGAGCAATGTGACTTCACTGTTGTTCTCTGGGCGTGTCCAGGCAAAACGCACGTAGCGCGCATTGCCAGGAATGAGGTTGCGCACCTCGGGCATCGCCAAGTAATCGTTGATCGTCGCGGTGTCGCGCGTCAACGCGTATCCGACGATGGGGCCTTCATTCGGGACGAAGGTTTGGGGGTTGACGTTGAGTTGGAAAATACTCAACAAGGGATTGAAGCCGGTGGACGCCGAATCAGCGGCATTGACATCATTGGCGGCCACATCATCCGAGGCGGGCGCGGCGCCGTCCTCTCCAACCGCCGTGGGCAGTGTCAAGTCGGTAGCCACATCGCCTTCCGAGCTCGCAGCTTGAGTCGCTTTGGGGTCGTCCAAAATGGCCCCCAATTTTTCGTTCGCATTGATTATGTACTGCATCCAGGCAGCCCCTTGATCTGCACGCCAGAATTCGAGGCGAGCGGTACTTTGAAGCAGGCGCTGAACACGGACAGGGTCTTTCACACCCGGAAGCTCCACGAGGATACGGCCGGTCCCATCCAATCGCTGAATATTGGGCTGTACGACGCCAAACTGGTCAATACGCGCCTTGAGGACGGTGTACACATTTTGAATCGCCGCCTCTACATCTTCGGTGATAGCTTGCTTGATGGCCTCATCGGTCGCGTTGAATCCAAGGCGGTCCGTCATGTCTTTTGTACCATACAAACCGGGGTCACTCAAGGGGCGACTTCCCCGCTCGGAGTCCATCGCATCCATGAAAAGAGTCAGGTAACCTTCCTGACTGTTGCGCTGTGCGGCATCAGCATTGACGATGGCGGCTTTAAACTGCTCATCTTCGGCATTGCCGACCAACCCTTTCAGTACGTCGCGAACGGACACTTCCAGAATGACATTCATGCCCCCACGCAGGTCCAAGCCTAAGTTCATCTCCTTGGACTTCACCTCTTTAAAGGTGTACGAAGTGATGCCTAAGTCATAGACAATTTCGTTGGACATGGAGTCCAAGGCATATTGCACTTTGGCCGCGTCTTGGCCATACTTCGATTGAATATCAGATTCTACTTGACTTGCGATGTAACTGAACGAAAGTTCAAACAAGGACGCGAGCGCGAAAATGACGGCGAACAGACGGATGACCCCTTTATTCTGCATGGTTCTTCTTTTTGGAAATAGTCGGCAAATATAGTCCTTCTTTAGCTATACTAAGAGTTCTAGGGCGGCGACTCATTTTCCCAAATAGATCAAATTTTTGCGGGTTAGAACAACGAAAGATTGCTGACCTTTACTCACTATGCGCAAGAAACTGTGGAATCATGCCGTGTGGGGATGGACGATGTTTATTCTAGTAGCCTGCATGCCTGATAGTTACGGGCAAGAGAGCTATGGATTTTCTCCTTCTTCCAAGGCCCAACTATGGACCTCGTCCACCGATTCCTTGGTGAATGGCTTTGCCGGCGGCTTAAATAACCCCCAACTCTTCACGCTGGACATCAACGGGGACGGCGGAACAGACCTGGTGATTTTTGATCGCGAGGGCAGCCGTTGGATTCCCTTTGAGCGCGTCAATGGCCGGTGGAAGTACCGCCCCCTCTGGGCCCACCATTTTCCAGCTGTTTCCAATTGGGTGGTCTTTGCCGATTATTCCTGCGATGGTCTCCCGGATTTGTTTTGTTCTGTGGTGAATGGAGTCGGCGCCTATGAGGCTAGCCGTGTGAATGGCTTTCTCCACTACACGTGGGCTCTCCCCGGGACCTACCTCTTTTCCACCTATGCCTCTGGCACCAACCCCATCAACCTCTTAGTTAGTTCGACGGACGTGCCCGCCATCCGCGATGTCGACGGCGATGGGATGGTGGACATCCTCACCTTTGGCCAACAAGCCTCCGCGGTGGAATTTCACCGAAATATGAGCAACTGCGGCCTCACTTTTGAGCGCGTGGATGCGTGTTGGGGTGACTTCTTGGAAAACAACTTGACGAATGCCATCACCATCGATGCCTGCACGGGTAGTATGACCGATCCCATGGCGGAGGGCGGATTGCATTCCGGGTCAACCCTCCTCGCGATGGATCTGTCGGGCAATGGATTGCTTGACATATTGCTGGGCGATGTCAGCTTTGCGTCGGCCGTGGCGGGATATAATGTGGGGACCCCCGCGGTGGCCAATATTGAATCGCAAGACAGCACTTGGCCGAGTAGCCATATCCCGGTCAACCTGCCGGTCTACCCCATGTTCTCCGCCGTAGATGCCAACCTGGATGGCTTGCCCGATATCGCCGTGTCCCCCACCATGCCCACCGGCATCAGCGATACCTGCGTGTGGCTGTACCAAAACACGGGAACGGCCATTGCACCGCAATGGACCCTGGTCGATTCGAGCTACCTCCAAGGAACGATGTACGAAGCGGGACGCTATGCGGTGCCCGAATTGGTGGACCTCAATACGGACGGCCTCCTGGATTTGCTCGTCGGTACCTCCCGCGGCATTGAATACTGGAAAAATGTCGGCTCGGCCAGTTATCCGGATTGGCAGCACAGTCCCCTTTCCGTATCGGGCTCTGCGGCCTTGACCCTCAAGTCTGAATGGTGTGCGCCCACCGCGGCGGACCTCAATGGTGACGGCTTGAACGACCTCCTCATTGGCCGAAGTGACGGCAAGCTGGCTTATTGGGCCAACACCGGCACCTTCTTCAATCCCGCGTTTACAGGCCAAACCTCCGCCAATTACCAGGGCATCGATGTGGGTCAATTTGCCACGCCCGAATTGGCCGATCTCGACGGCGATGGGGATATGGACCTCTTGGTGGGCAATGAATTGGGGCATGTAGCCTATTACGAAAACAGCAACGGTTCCTTTACACTGGTCACCGAGACCTTCGGGGCGATCGACGCGGACTTTCGCGGCACCTCCTCCGGGCGAGCCATTCCGCGCTACGTGAACATGGACGGGCGGGGGTTCTTGGCCCTGGGCACCGCCGACTCGGGAGTCTTCCAGATGGACTCGCTGACCTTTACCCAAAACGCTCCTGCCACGCAGGACCTCACCGTCGGCACCGCCACCACCTCCACCTCGAGCCTCCTGGAAACCCCCTGGGGCAGTAGCAAGCGCACGGGACGGCACCAATACCTCATTCGGGCGGACGAATTGGCTGCCTCGGGCCTCACCACGAGCCGTATCACCCACCTGAGTCTCAACGTCACGTCCCAAAGCTCGCCCTACCTCAGCCAGGGCTTCAGCATCCGCATCGGCCACAGCGCACTGGATAGTCTCACCGTGTTTGCACCCAGTGGCCAACTGTGTTATTCCTACATACACGTTCCGACCCAAGGATGGAATACGATTACGCTACAATCCCCCTTCGATTACGACGGCGTGTCCAACCTCGTGGTCGAAATCTGTTTCAGCAAGAACGTCCCCAGCAGCGATGTGCACTTGAGCGCGAGCACCACCCCCTACCCTTCCCATGCCTACGGAGATGTCTTCAACAACAACTCCATCACGTCCAATGGCTGCACGATGCCCTTCTTAGGGAGCGACAGCCTGCGTCCCGATTTCCGATTCACCTTGCTTCCCCGCATGCCGATTCGGCGCCACTGGGTTCAGGATGGCCGCCATAATGCGCCCGTCATCGCCGATATGGATGGGGATGGACGGCCCGAAATGGTCATGGGACTCTCCACAGGAGGGTTGCGGTATTATGGGGGCGACACCACGTCGATCGGCCTTCCCGAATGGCCGGGCTTCTCCACGACGATGCAGCGCAGCCTCAGGCTCTACCCCAATCCGGGGAGTTCAGGTTTTTGGGTGGATGCCCAACCCGGAAGGGTGCACATCGTGAATGCGCAAGGCCAAGTGTTCTGGTCTGGGGAGGTCTCTGGACGAACCTACATTGAGGCAGCCCCATGGCCCGCAGGCCTTTACGTCGTGCACTCCGCGGAGGGCGTCGGGCGATGGATCAAGACCCATGACCGCTAACGATCCACCAGAATGGGTGCTCCTGTATGACGGGCCCTGCGCGCTATGCCAGGGCGCCGTGCAATGGATCATGGCCCGAGATCGAGCCCAGCTCTTTTGCTACAGCCCCCTTCAAGGCCCTTGGGCCGCATCGTGGAAGGCGTGCTATGCTCCGTCGAGTAACTGGCCCGATGAGGTCGTTTTAATTGGGGGCAACCAACATTGGGTGGGCGCCGATGCCGTGGCCATGGTGTGGAGAAAACTCCCCTTCCCTTACCCGATTTTGGGATGGGCCTACCGCATCCTCCCGGGCCGAAAAAAAATATACCGGTGGCTCGCGCAGCACCGGTATACTTGGTTTGGCAAAAAAGAAGAACTTCTTACAACGTGCCCAGCACCGCGTTCATGGCGCGAACCGCGTCCGCACTCTTGTTGAAGGCTGCCTGCTCTTCGTCGGTGAGTTTGTAATCGACGATCTTCTCCCAGCCGGTCTTGCCGATGACGACGGGAACGCCCAAGCAGATGTCGCTTTGGCCGTATTCGCCGTCGAGGTAGACACAACAAGGAAAAACTTTCTTTTGGTCGCGCACAATGCTCGCCACCAGGGCTGCACCGGCCGCACCGGGAGCATACCACGCCGAGGTGCCAATCAAGCCCGTCAACGTGGCGCCGCCGACCATGGTCGCGGCTTTCACTTCGGCCAATTTTTCTTCCGTCATGTGGGAGGAAACGGGGGTAGACTGGTAGGTCGCCAACCGCGTCAAGGGAATCATGGTTGTGTCGCCGTGTCCGCCGATGACGGTACCCTGCAGGTCGCTTGCGGGAACACCCATAGCTTCAGATAGGTAGTACTTGAAACGGCTGCTGTCCAAGATCCCGCCCATGCCGATAATGCGGTTTTTGGGCACTCCGCTTTGGGTCGCGGCCAAGTAGGTCATCGTATCCATGGGATTCGAAATCACGACAATGATGGCGTTGGGCGAATGCTGTAGCGCATTGGTTACCACAGAGCGAACGATGCCGGCATTGGTGCCAATCAACTCTTCCCGGGTCATGCCGGGCTTGCGGGGCAGTCCGCTCGTAATCACTACCACTTCCGACCCTGCGGTGGCCGCATAATCGCTGGTCACACCCTTAACCTTGGCGTCAAAGCCGTGCAGGGTGGCACACTGATTCATGTCCATGGCTTTGCCTTCCGCGAAGCCTTCTTTAATGTCGAGCAACACGATTTCGGTAGCGAGCTCCATGCGTACCATGGCTTCTGCACAGGTTGCACCGACGTTCCCGGCTCCGACAACTGTAATTTTCATAATGCGATTTTTTGAATCTTAAATCTGGCGCAAAGGTAGGGGGCGCCTAGGCGTCAATGCGGGCGTAGCGCGCATTTTTCTCGATGAATTCGCGGCGTGGCGGGACATCATCGCCCATCAACATCGAGAAGATTCGATCTGCCTCCGACGCATTGTCAATCGTGACCTGCTTGAGCGTACGACCTTCGGGATTCATGGTAGTGACCCAGAGCTGTTCCGCATTCATCTCACCCAAACCCTTATAGCGTTGGATACCGATGCCCGTCTGCTCTTCGCCTCCCAGATCTCGGGCGATTTGATCCCGCTGGGTTTCGTTCCAGGCATAGGCCGACTTGGACCCTTTCTTGACTAAGTACAAAGGAGGAGAGGCAATGTAGATATACCCATTCTCAATTAATTCCTTCATGTAACGGAAGAAGAAGGTCATGATCAAGGTGGCGATATGCGATCCATCGACGTCGGCATCACACATGATGACAATCTTGTGATAGCGTAGCTTGGCGGTATTCAGCGCCTTGCTATCTTCTTCCGTCCCGATGCTTACGCCCAGAGCCGTGAAGATGTTGCGGATTTCTTCGTTCTCGAAGGCCTTGTGCTGCATCGCTTTCTCGACATTCAAGATCTTACCTCGTAGCGGCATGATAGCCTGGAACTTTCTGTCGCGCCCTTGCTTGGCTGTGCCACCAGCCGAATCACCCTCGACCAAGAAAATTTCGCACTGAGCGGGATCGGTTTCGGAACAGTCGGCCAATTTTCCGGGAAGGCTGTTTCCGCCCAAAACGGTTTTACGCTGGACCATTTCGCGGGCTTTGCGCGCTGCGATCCGGGCCTTCGCCGCGAGAATGACTTTCTGAACAATGATTCGAGCCTCATTGGGGTGCTCTTCCAAATAGTTGGTCAGCATTTCGCCCACGATGCGATCCACCGCCCCCGAGACCTCGGAGTTGCCCAACTTCGTTTTGGTCTGGCCCTCAAATTGGGGCTCCATGACCTTCACGGAAATAACGGCGGTCAAGCCCTCGCGGAAATCATCGCCCGCGACTTCCAATTTCTCTTTGGTCAGGATGCCGCTTTCGTCGGCGTACTTCTTGAGAGTTCGTGTCAGTGCTCGGCGGAAACCGGTCAAGTGCGTTCCCCCCTCATGGGTGTTGATATTGTTGACGTAGGAGTGGATGTTCTCCGCATAACTCGTGTTGTAGGCCATGGCTACTTCGACGGGAATCCCTTCGATCTCGCCCTCCATGTACATCGGCTGTGGGATCAATGCCTCTCGACTCTCATCAATGAAAGCCACAAATTCTCGCAGGCCTCCTTCGGAATGAAACTCTTGCGTTCGAGCAACGCCTTCATCGTCCTTGTCGCGATTATCTGTCAATTGAATTCGAATCCCTCGATTGAGGTACGCCAATTCGCGGAGACGTGCGGCCAAAATATCATACTGATAGGTTGCCTCGAAGAAAATGCTCGCATCGGGCTGAAAGGTCACAATCGTGCCGCGGTAATTCGAATTTCCCACTTCCTTTACGGGATAGAGGGGCTTTCCAATGGAGTATTCTTGAACATACTCCTTGCCGTCGCGGTGAACGTTCACTTGCAAATGCGAAGACAATGCATTCACACAGGAAACGCCTACTCCGTGCAATCCACCCGAAACCTTGTAGGAATCCTTATCAAACTTTCCTCCGGCATGGAGAACCGTCATGACGACTTCCAAGGCCGATCGGTTTTCTTTGGTGTGTACCGCAACGGGAATACCTCGGCCATCGTCTTTCACCGTCACGGAATTCCCTTCGTTGATGGTCACTTGAATGGAGGTAGCGTGTCCGGCGAGCGCTTCGTCTATGGAGTTGTCGACAACTTCATAGACCAAGTGGTGGAGTCCTTTTTGACCCACATCCCCGATGTACATCGCAGGACGTTTGCGGACGGCTTCTAAGCCTTCGAGAACCTGAATACTATCGGCGCCGTAATTCTTGGCTTCACTCATGTTGTGTGGGGGTAAAAATGTCTATCCCACAAAGATAACTTCGGCACTTTTCCTGGGGGTGGACTGAGAAGAAAAACCGGCCCGTTTATCAACATTTTTTTCAACAAGAGCGCATTTCTCGCGCCCAAGTGACCGATGGGATATTTCGGCTTAAAACTTGTAAACCAAGCCCAAATTTGCCCGGATGCCCTGAACGGGATAACCCGTCCACCAGGTGATACGGCTGTGGAACAAATTGTCCACCTTGAATGTGGCATTCAATTGCTTGTTGTAGGTATAAACGGCCGACAGCCTGCCATCTAAATAGGCCGGCAGCAATTCGTCGCCGTTTACCCCTTGACCCAGACGACTGCCCCGGTAAATAACGGTGGACTCGAAGCGGATTTTATCTTTCAAATTGAAAAAGGCCTGGCCACCGATTTCGGCGGAAGGAACGTGATACACGGTACCTCCGTCAGTCCGAGTTGCCGTGCGCACTAGGGCGAATCCACGGACCTCCCATCCCAAGCCATTTTGGAACGTCAATTCGCCCGAGGGCTCGAGCATCGTCACCCCAACATATTCCACCCCAAAACGGCCACTATCTTGGGCCGTGGACATTCCTTCATACGACCGGGTAAACATGGCATAGTTGGCATACGAACGTTGACGAAGACCAAATCGGTAGCCCATCGTCGACGTCAGGCGCCCGGAGGCCCCCGCATAAAGGGAAGCTTGGCGAATGGCCTCGTAGGATGCGACCTCACTCAAGAAGGGCATGGCCTCAACCCGGGCGCGCATGCCTCCATTGTCGGCAGACCCTTCCAGGCCCGCATACAGATTCAGAACCTGCTTCACCAAGGGGAATTCTAAGTGAACTACGGGAGGCAAATAGGGCTTGTCAAAACTTGACCCTTGGCCGGTGAAAATCGCGTTGAGGCCGATTCGGAAGTACAATGCGCCGACACTATCTGAAACAGCTGGTGAAAACTGCGCAGACCAGTAATTCATGGATATAGGCATGCCCGTGCTGTCCAGGCGGGCCGCTTGAATCAGGTGGTTCCATGCGCCGTGAATGGGCAGTTCCAAGGAGACATCCTGAACGGGTAAACGCCAGTCGATGCCCCCCGATAAGCCGCTTTCCGTTTGCCGACCTCCTTGGTCAATCCAGTGGTGACCGTTGAGTTCAGCCCCGTGAAAAATTTGCTTCCTGCGCACGCGAGGTTGAACATAGGATATGCCCATCTCGTAATCCTGAATCCAACGACCCGGAGCGGCATGGGCCGTATCCGCCGCATTGACTTCTGTTTGGGGCACACCATAAAACGCATAGCGGTTCCATGTGCCCGAGGCCGAGGTACTC
>Ga0222713_10002549_pt1 | contig 19407 bp, 35 predicted proteins | sample C33_649DmetaG_FD_165061 | JGI IMG/M metagenome (GOLD analysis project Ga0222713, IMG submission 165061) | Estuarine water microbial communities from San Francisco Bay, California, United States - C33_649D | ecosystem: Environmental > Aquatic > Marine > Unclassified | place: USA: California...
TTTGACAACAACTGATAATGTTGTTCATATAAATTTTAACCAGTAGCGCACCGTGGAACGTACGAATGATACCATAAAAAGCGTGAGACACATATCTCTCGGTATCACTACTGGTTAATTAAGTTTGATGGTAGCTGGCAGGTAATATCCACAACACTAGTAAAATCAGCGTTACGAATTGCCGACGGGAAAAGTAATGATGTCAGTGGCCCCATATTAGCCCCATTACCTACCATCAATTTATAACATACAAAACATCATGAATTTTAATTGCATTGACTGTCATTTAGATACTTTAGAAATATGCGAATATTACATGGTTCATAATGACATCTGGCGTCAAGCCAATTTATCTACTGCTGACGGCATGCTCTGCATCGGCTGTCTTGAAAACAGGATAGGAAGAACTTTAAACGCTCATGATTTTCCTGATCTCCCAGTAAATACTTCCATCCATTTTCCAAAGTCTCCAAGAATTTTATCAAGGATATTAAATATATAATGAATATTGAAATTACTGTTTATGTTCTCATGGCAATAGGTGCCCTTTGGGGTTTACTTACTCTTGTTTCACTTCGTGAAGAAGAGAAGTATATTCAAGAACTTTTTCAAGCGGCTGAAGAGGCCAATAGAAAAAAGACAACACATCTTTCACACGGATCTGAGTAATGAAATCAATGATCATTACTTTCGTTGCAGTATTTTCTGCTTATTATATTATTGATACAATTAAACACAAATATTTTTAATACTATGATCACTTTTTTAATTGTCATTCTTGTTATTAATCTTTTTACGATTATTCTTCTTTTAGGCACTACAAAGTATTTAAATTATATTGATGCAAAAGCTCAAAAACATTTTGAACAAACTCGTTTAATGATAGAATATCTTGAACGTGAAAATAGATAAATAAAACTCTAGGGTCTTTAGCTCAGTTGGTAGAGCAGTGGACTTTTAATCCATTGGTCGTGGGTTCGAGCCCCACAGGACCCACTATGTCAATTTATCAGGAAAGCCCACTATGACAATTTATAAAGTCGAAGCAACTGTTGGAACAATAGTTGTATCAGAGTTAATAACAGTAGAAACCGATCTTTCTCCAGAAGATGAAATAAATTATGCTGAAAGTTTAGCCATTGATCTTTGGCAGAAAACTTTTAATTATGATTTTTATCATAACGCTGACGAAATAACTTCTTACACCATTAAGGAAAACTAGTCATGTCTCAAGAAAAAGATTCTCATATTATTGTAAACGATAAACGTCCTTATGTTAAAGATGTTTATAGTATGGAAACTCTTATTCTTAACTTTATTCCTTCTGCCGTTTTTACTTACGATATACATGGTCAAGTTGTTATCTTTACTGATTTAATGACAGACGAAGATGGAAACTTGATACCCTTTTCTTTTGACCCTAAGGACCCATCTAATGCATGAATATAATACCTTAATGCTTGGCGACATTGTTGGCGATACCAAGCGTATGGTTATAGCATGCACTAAACTAGCAGATAGAGAACCTGGCGAATCTTTTGCTTATTGGGTAGCTATCTGCGTTAAAGAAGATGCACATCATCCTTATGTTGTTTGGACAGTTGTTGCTCGTCCAGAAGGCTGGCATGCTCAAAGTGGTGAGTACTGCACCACTTTGGATGAAGCAATTACTATATACAAAACTCGAGGAGGAGAAACATGACGTCTAATCAGAAAGCTTTAGAGCTACTTGATCAAGCTATAAAGGAAATCTCTGGAAGAGACTTAGTTTCTTCTTCAGAAATGACAGATCTATTATTGGATATTAGACTTTATCTAATGACAGAAGATACAACATCAACAACAAACGAAAGTTTAGTATTACAATGAATACAGGAACAGTTAAATTTTTCAACGAAGAGAAAGGTTTTGGCTTTATCTCAGTTGAAAATCGTGACGATCTTTTTGTTCACTTTTCTAATATCAAGGGCACTGGTCGCCGTAGTTTAACTGCAGGTCAGCAAGTTGCTTTTGAAATTGGACAAGGCAATAAAGGGCCTGAAGCAAAGAACGTTGAGATTATTTAACTTTTATGAAAGTAAAGCTTATTGTTGAAATAGACGCTGATATTCCTGGTGAATTTCAAGACGATCAATTAGCTACAAATCTTTTAGACAACGAAATAAGAGACTTATTGTCTGTTGGTGTTGAGTATGATAAATACGAACATCCTTCAGTCACATTTGACTCCATGTCCATAGTTGCATATACTCCAGGATTAGGAAAATTATAATGTCTACCCTTACAGACTACGCAGAAAAAGCAGTAATAGAACGGACTGAAGATGACACTGAAGATAACGACGACGTTCGTGCTCGTGTCAGCTTCGGCTCTTTTATACTTAGGGTCGCAGTTCGAAGCGATAATTGATTCCAGAGAGAACAATCGCTAGGACAATTGGGAGCTAACAGTCCCCACTAAGCGTTACCAACCTACTTGCCCCCAGACCGAGTAGACGCAACTGTTAAATTTATTTAAAGTTGTATGACTCTTTATGGACTGTATCAAACTCTTGAATACTAATATGTCCATAGTCATAGTCTTTAATGGCTTTTTCCGCCATCTTAAAAAGACCCAGTGCAATTGTTGAACAAATAATTAATGTTATCATGCCCATTATAGTAGCATTTACATTGTTCTTTTTTTCACAATTAGCACTAAACATTCGTCACAGTTACGAATGTCACGGGCTGGTAGCTCAGTGGTTAGAGCAGCGGACTCATAATCCGTCGGTCGTGGGTTCAATCCCCACCCGGCCCACTATGACAATTTTTGATCTTATTTATCTTTTTTATATAGCAATTACTGAATCTTTATTTGTTCAAATAACTGCTATTGTAATCTTTTACGTAGCTGCTTATTTTGTAAAAAATCCCAGACATAACTGGTATTATGACGAGGATCAATCAGATGCCTAGATACAATCTTAATAGAGAAGAAGTAGAACTTATTCAAAAGGCTTTGTATATTCTTTCTAAAGAATCTAACTCTACTCAAGAATTTAATAGACTTCAAAATTTATCTGTTAGACTTAAATCTAAAATAGATTTTCTTGACAAGACAATAGAACTTGCTTCTGAAATAAAGAAGAAAAAAAACCAACAAAAGGATGATCCAGATGCCATACATTGATCGTGAAGATAGAGTTTTTTTTGACGAAAAACTTACCTTCAAAGTAACTGCTTTACATACTCCAGGCGATTTAAATTATTGCATTACTAAATTAATTAATCATTATATTTCTGCACATGGTAAAAGTTATACTACTTTGAATGCAGCTATAGGTGTTTTAGAATGTGCAAAAATGGAACTCTATAGAAGAATAGCTGCCCCTTATGAGGATCAAAAGATCCAAGTAAACGGCGATGTTTACACTGTTTAATGAATAAACAAAACATAAACATTCCACCTCTTGCTGTAAGAGAAAGAGTTTTGGACATGTATTATAATGATTTAAAATCTATGGATCATATAGACGCTTTAGTTAATTACAGAAATCGTATGCAAGTAGTTTACAAAAAGTATAATCCATGGATGGTTATTCGTTATTCTAAAAGAGAATACTTCTTTCCAAAAGAAGATTATTACTACGAGGATTAATTAATGGAAGTTGTTTCTCCACTTCAAGAAGTTAGAACAAAGCCATCTAAAAGACACAAAGACAAGTCTGTTAGATTTTGTCAAAAGAAAGATTGTACAACTAAACTTTCAGTATATAATCTTACTTCATATTGTTCTATTCATGAAAAACTTTTTTCTTCTCAAAAAGATTTTATCTGATATAATGTATCCTATGCATTGCTATCATTTTCGAATATGTATCGATACGTCTCCGCATTCTCTAAGCGGGCGTATCCCCTCACTCTTATAAAGTGTAGAAAGGGTAGTTGGTGGCACGCGGGTTCAAGTCCCGCCGCCCGCACAAGTAACCATGCAAAACATAGATCAAATTGTTGATGAAGAAATAGCAAATTATGAATCAGTAGTATCTAAAGTTAGTTCTCTTTATGAAAACTTTTCTGAGATTACTAATGTTCCTACTTCTATTCTTTTGTCTATTCACAAAACTATCATTTCTATTCAAAGTAATGATTTTACAACAGCTATTTCTAATCTCGAAAACGTTTCAACTTTAATATCTCAATTAAATCAAGTAATACAAAAATCAATAATTACATTAAAACAGGAGATCTAGTTGCGTCCCAGAAAAAAACCTATTGGACACAAAAGGTATGAGGACTTTAACGCCTTTGCCTCTTTTGAAACAAAATGGAGAGCAAAGTCAGCTTGTAAGAATGAAGATACTTCTATCTTCTTTGCCCCTTCTAAATCTAACGAAGCTCGTAAGGCTTTAGCTGTATGCGCTAAATGCCCAGTAAAAGTAGAATGCTTTTACAGTTCTATGATATATCAATATCATGGTATATGGGGTGGTTTTACCCAAGAAGCCAGATCTTCTATTCTTTCTAAACTTTTAAATAATGATTTAAGTAATTTTACTTTTGAGGAAGCTCAAAGATTATATGCTGATTTATCCGAAGTAAACTCATACAAAACGAAAGATAAATCTGTTACTGTACGTAAAAAATAGATTGGAATATTCTATGTATGAATCTAATGATTTAGACGATGACATTTTTGATGATACTAAGTCATTGTCTGATTCTTCTGCCAATGCTAATTCTTCTAATTCTTCAGAATCTTTTTCTAATTCTAATTCTGATAAAGAAGAATTTGATAATCTCTTTGACAGAATTTTAGGAATACAAAAAGATAAAGAAGGTGTTAGTATACTTTCTAACCTTGTTTTGACTTTTTATGATTCTGTAGCTCGGTGGATTGAAGATGGTTATGAGCAAGTCTTTTATAAATCAACCTATGCTTTTAATGATCACATTATAAACAACAAAGCTAAACCATTTCCTCTCTATGAAAAATATTACGCTTCTCAACATCAAGTTGCTAAGCGTAGAGTAGTTTCTATTTTTCTTAAAGAATTTCTTGATAATAGAGATCAAATAGAAAGTATCTCTAAAAAGCTTAAGCTTGATCTCACTGAAGAAGCAATTGCTATTTACTTTGGGTCTTTTTATAATATAAACCAGTACGCAATTCTTGATGCTTTTGTTCATTACAAGACAACTGCACAGTACCTTGGCCTTCCTTTCGACGATTCTGTCATGATTGATCTATCGAACGGATCTGTGTATGGACCTCAGCCCTATGAGCATTTTGCTCATAATGCTTTTGCTTTGGTTGTTGATGAAGATTTCAGCAAAGTTTTGGCAGACAATCTAAAGGAAGCAATCAATGAGTTCGTCAAAATTAAAGAAGAAGATTAAATCATTTATTATATCTGCTGGTTCAATCGGTGCTTTTGCAGCTATTAATTACACTCTTCTTCATACTCCTTTAGTTTTTTTAATGGCTTTTGTTTTGTTTATACATGAACTAGGTCATTATCTTGTTGCCAAGTACCATAAAGCTAAAGTTTCTTATCCTATATTTTTACCTCTTCCACTCTTTTCCGTGGGATTGACTAGGATAAGAGATCTTCCTTTGTCCAAAGTTCCTGTTGTTGCTCTTTCTGGAATGTTATTTTCTATCTCTTTTATAATATTTTTGTTAATAAATAATTACTTCCTTTTATTATTTCCCACTTCTATTTTATTTGCTATTTTATTTTCTGAATTATTCTATAACTTTATAGGTTTTGATGGAAAGAAATATCGATCTGCAAAACAAAAACTAAACGCATTTGCATAGTCTTTTATAATCAACTAAAACATCACAAATCAAATTAAATAGGACAATCATGCAAAAAGACAAACAATCTTCTTTTGAAACTATTCATAATAACATTTCTTCTTATTTAGAAGACTGTTATTTTGATGTTCAATCAGCCATTCCTGGCAAGCTTCCCATTAATGAATCTCAAATGATTCGTTTAGTAACCAAAATATCCGTAGGTTTAGTTACTGTTTGGTGGTCTTCCTTAGAACTAAAAACTTTAATTAAATCTTATAAAATATCAAAGGGTTTATAATGTCTTCTTATCCTGAGAAAATACCTAAGACTTCTGCCGTAGACAAATTTGTTTTTTCTTTGTCAGTGTCTTCTGGTGTTAAGTCTGATTTACAATCTCAATTAGATTCTCTTAATTCCAGAATAGAAAGAATCGTAAACGAAGTTCTTGTTGGCGATCTTCCTTTGGTGAAATTTGTACTTCAGACTTCTCATGATAAGAAAGAACTTAAAAAACTTGCTAAAGCAATTGATAGAGTTGCAGATCTAATTGAAACTCATGACAAAATAGAATCTAAGTTAACAATTATTCAAGCTGCAGAAAAAGATCCCGAATGGCTTGCATTGACATTTGGTGATTTTTCTAATGAAGTAGAAAATGATATATCTTCCTTAACAGAAGGCTAATTTTAAATGTCTAACAATATTAAATATTCTATTGAACAAGTTGAAGGAAATATAGTAGCTCGTTCTACTGTTAATTCTTTTAACTTGGATCACGTAACAGATAAAGATATTACTTCTTTTTACAAGCAGATATCTTCTCAAGCTTTAATAGACACTGGCTTATTACCTCTTAATGGAACTGGGATCTTAGCAATTAGAGCAGCTGGTAATCATATTCAGATTGCCTTTCAACATGCTCCTCAAATGTCCTACGTTAATTGGGGAGCCAATGAAGGTGACCGCAATGCGGTATCCTATTACGTAGCACAGCCATATAGAATTTGGATTGCTGATCTTATTGATGGCAATCTTTATGGCGCAAGAATGTTTTATTCTCCTTATCCAATTACTACACCTGATGCTCCTCTCTATCACATAAATCTGCCAAACACTAATTGTGAAGGTTATCGTGGAAATGGTGTCGGCTGGATTTGCTTGTACCATAATGAGGATTGGAGTTCTTATCCTTTTAATGTTAAAATTCAAAAATTAATTGAACGCTGTTCTGGCATTGAAACATACAACGATGCCAACATGTCAGAAACAGATGGTCCTCGTTTTTATGCCAAACACAATAAGCCAGACTACGTGATTAATCCTCTTCTTTGGCAAAAGAAATCTGAAGAAGGTGTTGATTGGACTTTAGATCCTGATCTTTGGATACCTGTTCTTGTTCAGGATTTAGATAATCAGTCCAAACATTATAAAGATGGGCAACCCCTTACTTTTGCTATGGCTCTTTTAGGTAGCTATAATTCCTATTATAATGATAGCTATGTTCCTAAGCTTGTTAATACTTTTGCTAGAGAAGATTTAGAAATTCCTACTAAGTCTGTTTTTAATATCTTTTCCACTAGCTACAATAGCTCTAGTTCTCATCAGCAGCACTATGATCAGTTTGCTAATTCAATTAAAATTAAACAAGATATAGCTAACACCGTTTTGTCGAAGCCTTCTCTCTTTACTTCTGAAGAAGCAGCTGTTCTTAAAGAAGATGATGACAATTCTTTCATGTGCGAATATTGTCAAGAATATTTCAGCTTTGACGAAAACGAATCTTATACCATAAACGATAGTGTTGTTTGCGAACCTTGTGTTCAAGAGTATTGTGTTTGGTGTGATAACACTGAACAATGGCTGCACCAAGAAGACGAAAACGCCCACTATGATGAGAAGAACGGATGTTGGATAGATCTTTCTCAATGTACAACAGGAGAATGTCCTTCTTGTACTGAATTTCTTTGGTCTACTGGAAACAATCTTCCTACCTATACTGTACATCTAGACGGTCAAGATCATTCTTTTTGCAGTAATTGTTTTGATGATTATCTTGATGAACACTTTCCAGATCTAGATACCAATACAACTCACTCCACAAATTGTCATGTTTGTGGTGCTTGGATTCCTAAAGATATTCCTGGATTTTATCAGTTTCCATCTGTTCAAGAACTAGAAATTAATCATTCTTTTGATTGGCATTCTTTGGGTTCTGATCTTAATTTAAGTCAGTTTATACTTCAAGATGAACCATTCAGGATAATTAAGAAGTATTTCTGCCCAACTCATGCATCCAATGTTGAATGGTGTCCTAGTGGTTCTTGGGTTAATTCTTCAAGTCTTACTACAATTTCTCCTTGGATTTCAGGTCCAGTTCCTTTGAAGAAAGATCCTTCTCAATTTATTGTTGCTAAGATTACAGCCTTGTCTTTAACTAAAACCAACAACAAATATCTTTATGATGCAGATTCCCAACCTCATCCTTTTTCTGGACCAATATCAATTGCGGGAATGTATAGTCTATCTTATATTCTTTTCTTAGCTACTCTTTCAAGAGGAATGATTCTTGAGAATTCCCCTTACATGAATCTTTACACTTTAAACGGTGATAACTTTTCATTTAATAAAATTAATGATGAAGAATTATTCTGAAATCATTTAACATATAAAACATAAAATATATTTATTGGAGAATTATGTCTATCGATAATGAACAATACACTTTAGAAGACTTAGATTATTTCTGGATGTCAAACGGAGCTCCTTGCTTTGTTGCTGACAGAGATGATATTTGTGAAGTAGTTGAATCTCTTGGTTTTCAAATTTATTATTTAATTGCTGATCTTTCTGTTGAGAAAACTGTTGACGGAAAAGATTCAGCTAACAAACCAATCAAGTATACTGTTGAAACCAAAACAGCTTCTGTTCTTAAAGTTGTTAATAACATTGTTGGTCGTTCTGTTTCTATTACAGATGATGAATTTGGCCACGAAGTTTTAGCTTCTATTAAAGAACAGGCTACTTACAACATGCCTAAGATTCCTAAGCTTTTGATTGATAAACTTGATGAATTCTTTAGGCTTATTCATGCTCAGCATGGTACTGAATCTATTGTCATTTTGACATTTGATCCAACTAAGGATGATTCTTCTGGATGGGGCGTTTTAGTTCCTGAGCAGGAAAATACATCTGTTCATTGTAAATATGACGCTGATTCCATAGCTTCTCTTAAGCCAGATGATGTGTTGATTGTTGGTTCTGTTCACAGTCATCCAGAAATGTCTGCCTATGCTTCTGGCACAGATCACGCAGACCAGGCTGACTTTGATGGCATTCACATTACTTTTGGTTGGCAAAAGTCTGTCAATGCCGGCGCAACCCAATACTATGCCGAGATGCAACATGCAGGTACTGCTTATAAGCTTGACATTGATGATGTTTTTGAGGATTATGTTTCTTTAAAAGATCCTGATCCTGACGTCGTTGAATGGAGTACTAAAGTAAAAAAAGCACTCCCCCCGTACAGCAATACGGGGGTTATGGGTCGGCCAACAACACAAACTCCTCCAGCGTCGGGGTATACTCCTCGTACAACGGCTGGTCAGCGTACTAGCTCTAAAACAGTACCTCAGTTTATACCGTTTGATCTTCCAAGTTACGACGCTCAAGTAGCTGTTGAAGTTAATTTTGTAAACAATACAGCTCGTTGTTTTTCTTGTGAGTCTTTGTTGTTTATGTCTGACGTTAACCTTGGCTCCTGTCCTGGTTGCGAAATTCCAATTGTTTCTTCTGATGCATCGCTTCATGAAATAGAAATTGTAATTAGAGAATATCTTTATAGCAATGCTAAAGATGTCGACGTTGCATACTACTTATGGTGTAAGGAAGAAAGCGGAAAAGATTTCGTTATTCAAATAAAGCCAGATGGAATGGATTCTCGTCCTTCTCCAAATGGAACCAAAATTCCTGTTGAAGATATTACAGATGCAGACGAATGGAATGCTGGTGTTTCTTTATTGCAGGAAGAAGAAGCAATTTCAACACTATTCTTTTACAACGAAGACGTAACCCTTTGCTGTGGTGTTCCTTCTGTAAAAGCTTGGGTTGATTGTAAATGTTCTGCAACAGTGTATTGGGAAGATATAAGAACTTTTGAAGAAGCTGTTCATAACACTCCTTTATATGAACCAGATTCAATTTGTCAAAGCTGCGCTTTTTACAATTTACCAGAATGTTCTTTTTACAGAGACGCTGTGATTGCATACACTGTTGATAGGGAACTTCCATCAAAAACAATAGACGGTTGTGATAATTGGATTGATTTCACAAAAGTCGCTAACGATATAGATAGTGGGTTATATGACTATTACTAATGATCCTAAAAGAGTTGTCTTAGTTGGAGCAGGTGGCATTGGCACTTGGCTTGCAGAAGGAATAGCTCGTCTTCTTGAGTGGAAGTTTCCAGGTTCTGCTCTTATTATTGTCGACGGTGACAATTATGAGAAGAAAAACATGGAGCGTCAAAGCTTTACTAAAATTGGCAATAAAGCCTCCGTTAAAGCTTATGAGCTTACTCAAATGTTTCCAAATACAACATTCATTCCTTTAGCTAAATGGGTTGTTGATGATAGTTTTAAAGGAGTTTCTGATGAAGACTCTCCTAAAATTAAAGCTTCAGATCTTTTGACAGAAGGCGATATTGTCTTAGCTGTTGTTGACAACTTTGCTGCACGAAAGATTCTTTTTGATGCAGCTGCAAATATTGACAATATTGACGTTTTTACTGGTGGTAACGATGATGAACTTTTCGGTTCTATTTATCATTACCAACGACGAAATGGACATGATGTAACTGATCATCCTGTTCATACTCATCCAGAATATCAAAATCCTCCAGATAAAAATCCTGGAGAAATGTCTTGTCAAGAAAGATCAGAAATAAACGGCGGTACTCAGCTACTTGCTACTAACATGGCCGTTGCTTCTTTTATTCTTGGCAGAATTCACAAAACAATTGTGAACAACCAAAACCCCGAAGAGTCAGAAATCTACTTTGACCTAGGAATAGGTAAATCAGAACCTTATAATCGAATGACTCAGATGGAAACATCATCAGTTAGTTAAATATAAATCCTCACATAGGAGATACTACAATGAATAATCAATCAAGTGCTAGCCAGCCTCAGTCAGGTTCTGGTGTTGCTAATGTTCGATTTGGCGTTTATAGCCAGCCCACTCCGGTAGCTGGCAAAACTGTCAAAGAGGTTCGCGAGCAGTTCAGCAAGCTTTGGGGCATTCCAACCGATGCCATTGCTTACAAGGGCAAGGATAAGCTTGACGAGAACTACGTAATTCAGCCCAGTGACAACCTTGAGTTTCACCGCCGTGCAGGCGAGAAGGGCTGAATAGCCTAAAGATCGTGGGGGAGTACGTCGGTTAATTCCAGCGTACTCCCCCACACTTATATATATTTTTTAAAAGGCGATAGCTCATTCGTCTTGTTCTACACAGTTAGGTTTTATAATGTTACTTTCTCAAATAAAGTTAGGTTATCCTGCTATTTGGGTTAAATCTAAAGATATTGCTCGTTCTTTTAATAGTGTTGTATCTTTTTCTGATCGAACTTTTTATACTATAGATAACAAAAATGGTTATTCTAAATATGAAAATGGATCGTGGAAATCTATGCTAGTAGAACTTCCCGACCCAAACGATCCTACTTCTATTATAGAATCAATTACTTTTGATTTTACTGTTGCCTTTCAGCATCTTACTTCTTTGCTTGTCAAGAATTACCATACTGCTACTTTTATATTTCCTCTTTACACTAAGCCCGATCAGCTTGTAGAAACATATTCTGGTCTTATTTCTTCTCTTCATTCTCAGTATCGTGATTCTTTTTGGTCTGATTCTTTGACCGATATGCCACTGCAACTTGTGTTTATTTCTTCTTTTGATTGTCCTCAAGATTATGCACATTTGTTTTACAATGAAGAATTTGATCTTCCTAATCTAGAAGAACTTTCTACTATTGTTACTCATATTGATAACTCTTCTAATGGTCAATTTCTTGATCAAGACAAACTTCCTCAAATTGCAAAAGCTGCTTTAGGAATGTCTGAGTCGGAATTTATTAATGTATGTCTTACTTCTATTATTTCTAATGGAAAAATAGATCCAGATTATGTTTATCAAACCAAAATGTCAGACATTAAAAAGAATGGCATTCTTGAAATTATTCGTCCAAAAGTAACCTTTGATCATATCGGTGGTTTGGATAATATTAAAAATCTTATTATTAATAACGCTGTTCTTTGGAATAATCCTGATAAAGCTGAGCAATTTGGAATTTCTCCTATTCGCAGAATGCTAATGGTTGGCATTCCTGGCACTGGCAAATCTGCTATATGTGAAGCTACCGCAAACGCTCTCGGTCTTGATCTTGCTCGTACTGGCGTTAGTCAAGTAATGAATTCTTTCATTGGCCAATCAGAAGCTAACATGCGTGCTGTTTTTAAACAGATTAATATAATGGCTCCTTTGTGTGTTTGGATTGACGAATTTGGTCGTGATCTTTCTGGCGGTGCAAGTTCTAGTCATGTAGATGGTGGTACTACTGACCGTGTTCATGGCGAATTTCTTACAGGATTGCAAGAACTTCCAGAAAATGTTTTCTTAATGTGTGCTGCTAATCAGCTAGAACACCTAAAGCCAGAAATGCTACGAGCTGATCGCTTCGACAAAATTATGTTTGTTGGTCTTCCTTCATTCCAAGAAAGAATAGATATTCTTAAGATATATCTTTCTTCAATTAAGACTGATCATAATTTTAATTATGAGGAACTATCTCAAGCCACTCAGTATTTTACTGGTGCAGAAATTAAATCTCTAATTAAAGAAGTTAAATTTAATGTAGCTTCTGCAGAGCTTCGCACTATTGACACTAAAGACATCGTGTCTTACGCTCCCAAGATGAGAAATATTCTTTGGAATAAGTCTCGTCAAATGATTCAAGACCTGTATGTTACAGCTGTTGAGCAATGGGATTGGGCCTCGACTTCCCAGTTTGAAGATGCTAAAATGATAATGACTAATCAACCCATTTCAAAACCCAAAACAGAAACGAAAAAGTCAGCTTTAAGCTGGTAAACGAAAGAGATAAAATGACTGAAGAATTTTCATTCTACGATAATACCCAAGCAGAATCATCTGATTCTTCTAAGTCTTATGAAAAAGATCTTTACAAAAAGTGGTTTAGATCTAAGACCCAAAGTGGATTTCTTTCTATCCGCCCTTGGTTTCAAGGGTTAAAGCTAAGAGTTGATATTGGTAAGACTTCTTCAGAAGGAAAACTAATTAGTAGTACTAATGTTTTTCTTGATATAGTTGATTTTGGTGCCTATCTTAGAGCCATAGTCAATGGAACAGCAGCTACTGCTTATCCCGCTAGTGAGAGACTTGGTGTTCCAACTCCAGAAGGTTTTGTTTCTTATGGCGGTGCTAAGATAGACGGAAAGCCAATTAGTAGAATTTTTAAATCTCATCATTGGCAGAATTCTGATAATACATACGATTCAGATTCCTTTGTCTTTAAGTCTGGTCACTTTGGAGCAAGACTTTCTGACAGCGGTGCTTTTATTCCTGATATGAAGAATTCTTTGTCAGTTGATTCTATAAAAGTAACTAGACAAGATATACATTCTATATCATACATAGTTGATCTTGCTATTATTTCTCATGTTTCTAATAGAACAGATTGGTACGAAATTTAATGAGCTCTGAACTACCTGAACTAACAGAAGTAGAAAAGTTAACCAAATTAGTTAATGATCTTTTTGTTTCTATGGCTGCGACTTTTGATGCAAAGCTTCAAAAGATTGAGCAAATGATGGAATCATATGAGAAACAAGTTGCTACTTTAGTTGTTGGTTTTGGTGAGCAAGCAGTTTTTATAGAAGCTTTGCTTGGTCAAATTCAATTTTCTACTCAAGAAGCTCAGTCTACATTTCATGAGACATTGAATAACAGTAGAAAACAAATGCTTGAAATAATGAAAGATGGAGCTCGTGATCTCGTGGCAAATGAAAACGAAAGACTTGCCTCAACCATTGAAGACGTGGTTGAATCAAAGTCAACTGACACCTCCAATTAATTCTGTATCTGTACTTATTTTAGACAGAGATACTTATCCTATTGTTCACAATAACTTTAGTTTTTTATCTAGAATATATCCAATAGCAAAATCTGTTTATCCAGATATTTTATCTTTGCACGTCATATCTTCTTCTCTTTCTTTCTTTATAAAAGAAAATATAATTCAACTACATAATGTGGAGGTTGTTTCATGATTTTTAAAATTGAAACCCTTAAAGAATATAATGATATATTCATAGAGAGAATAATTTCTTCTGATCTTTTTCTTCCAATAGACGATATTACCCTTGACGCTTTGCATAATAACAGAATTGAAAGTCTTCGGGAAATAGTAGAAAATTCAGATAATCATGATTATTCTTATTATTCAGACTTGTACTTCTTACAGCATTCTCCTTTAACTCCTTCTTTCTTATTTTCTTCTCCTTTATCTGAATCATCAATACCTTATTTGTATCCCTATTCAAAAACTTCTTTTATTTCTTCTTTTTATCCTGATGTTTTTCCCAGTTTATTGAATCATGTTTTTACTTACATGAAAGAGACTGGAAGAATGATTCATATAGGACAAGGCGCTGGCAAAGCTTTAATATTATATCCAGTTTTGTTTTCTGATTCAGATTTTGAGTCTTTGCTTCCTACTTCTTATTCTGAAATTGTTTCTTCTACTGTCAATGTAGTTTCAATGATTACTCAGCAGCAAGCAGACATTTCCTATTTAATCAAAAAGAACGCAGAGCTTACTGCTAAGATTCAAGAACTAACTAATTTAAATAACGATATTCAACGCATGCGCGAACAAGAATATCTAACTACTTGGAGATAACTATACTATGCCTAAAACAAAAAACTTTGAAATTCTTTCTAATGGGGACATTGCTTATCAAGTAATGACCGATTCAAATGAATATGAGATTCAGCTTTTTGTTATTGATAAAAACATGGCTACTGGAAATATTCGTTGGGATACAATCGTAAACCCTAATGGCCATACTGAGCATATAGCTTATTATAATATTGAGAAATACCAAACCGTATCTCATATTAATAATACTTTTAATCAAATCTACAATCAGTTTTACAAAAAGTCTAAGTTTTCTTTTGTTCCTGATCAAGAACAAGCAAATGGCGATTGGTATAATTACAATTATGATGACAATTGTTATTACATCAGATTTGATTATGTTTTTTCAATAAAAGAAGATTTTTCATCTCTTCCAGTTTGTGATTATTTTACTTCTCCTTTTTCAAATATCAATTCTTCTCATTACCATTATGGCAATAAGTCCTCTGCTTTTATCTGCTCTCACGAAACAGTAGTAGCAAGCAACAAGACACCTTATGCCACTCAGTGTTCAATGGTTCATTCTCAAAACAGTTTTCTTTCTTGTCCTTTGTATTCTTTTACTCCTGTTTATTATTCTGAAGTAACTTTTAAAAAGAACAATTCTGAGGAAACCCTTACTCTCGTTGCCGAAGTTTCTCTTATTTCTCTTGGCACTAAAGTTTCTGCTTCTATTAAAATAAAAGGTTCTTCTGAAAATATTCATACAATAGCTGCTGATACTTATCCTGGAATGTCTTACGATTCTATTTCCAATGAAATATCAGAATTGTTTGCACAAGTTATTTCTTCTTATCAAGACAACTACAAAATTATTAACACTGTAGTTAATCCTTCTAAAGAAACTGTTTCTGTGACTATCAATAACAAAAGCTATATTTCTTCTTTAGTATAGGAAACGCCAATGCCTGTTTTTAAGTTTTACAAACAAGATAATTCAATTTTAAATTTTATTGAATTTAGTACTCCTTTTAACTTTTATTCAATTGAGCATCAAAAGATGAACGTTCGATTTGGAACTACGTCTTTTGATGATATTAACAACAATTTTCAAATGAACGTAAAAACAGGACATGGTCCACTGCCCGTTGCAGTTCGTTATATCGACAACGCAAAGTGTTTAATTGAAAGACCTCCTTTTCAAATTACTCTTGATTACTCTCCTACAAGAAGTGGTGGAGTAAGAAGGTCCGTTAAGCCAGTTAAAATATGGATTCCATGGACTGTTACTGTATTGGATTATCATTATCCTACAAATTTTAATGACTATAAAATTTATTTTAATTATCAGCCTATAACCTCTTTGGATGACGACCTTCTTCTTCCTTATGTTTCTAATGTCTTCAATGACGGAAGAGTATGTCTTGGTCAATCTTCACAAAGAATTACTGCTCAAGTTTCTGCTAATCCTGACGTTATGTCCTGTTATTATTCGTTTTTTAATGAAGTATTTTCTGGCGGTTGGAATGCTGATATAAGTCCTTCCGTTTCTACACTTCTCCATACTGCTAATTCTCAAAAAAATAACTATATTATTTCTTCTATATATTACCCTCCTCAAATAACTGAAGAAATCCAACCAATAATACGTAAAAATAAAATTAAGTTTTACAAGAGTACTCACACTTCTTTTTCTACTGCAAATTTTTACTACAATCTTTCTCTTTTGTCTCTAGAAGAAACTCTAGAAGTAGTTAAAAATGCTATTGAACATCCTGGTTCTCAATATAAAATGAAACCTTCTTCTCTTTTACACTCACAAAGTCATTCTTCTTCTAATGTTCTTTATGTTCACGATCCTTCTGTATACTCTTCTTGTTATGCTTCCATTAACTTAGTTGTTACGGATTCAACTTATGCGCTTAGCATGAGTAAGCTCAATGAACTTTATACCCATAGCTATGCTATACGTAATAAACACAAAACTTCTTATTATTATAACTTTATTTCTTATTTAGAAAACAACATAGAGTCTATATTTGATGAAATTTATTCTTCTATCAAAGAAGGAAAAATTTCTATTAATGTTAAAAGAACTGTTGATATTCTTTCTAAAGAAGAAATAGATTCTATTTTTAGCAAGGAGGAGGAAACAGTATGAAAAATCATTTTACTAATTTGAAAATGACTACTGTTGATTTTTCTTCAGATCCATATTCTAACAAAATGTATATTGATGAAAACACACCACTTGAATCTCATCAAAACGTTTCTTTTGATTACTTTCATCAGCACTACGAATTTACGTCAGATTCTGATTTGTTAGACAGAATTAAAACAGAACTTTCTATTCCTCGTCCTCTTATTGATTCTGGAGAAAACTTAATTCCTCCTGGATTAAAATATATTTATAACAATCACGTTGTTTATGAACGACCTCCTACTTACAAACTTATCAACACTTATGGTGTAATGTTGGATCAGGTTCATCAAGATTCTAAAAGCCATTCTTACTATTTGCCCATTCCTTGGCAGCTTTATATTGTTGAGTTTGACAACAACTTAAGAACTTCTAATGTAAGAATGTATTTTATGAATACACCTCTTCTTTCTGAAGATCAGATTCTTTACCTCCCTCCTATACCAAACTTTTATGTTAACGGATCTCTTTGTAGGCCTTTCTTTGATAATATGGACGACATAGAGAAATATTCTCAAGATCTTTTTGGAATAATTAATTCTTCTTATGATTGGGTTTGGTCAAGTAATTTTAATCTTGATCTTACCGAAACAATATCTTCAATTTACTCTCAAAAGAATCCTTCTGAGATAAGTTCTTCTAGACTAAATGATCATAATTACACTCATTACAGACTACCTATGTCTTGTGTTCATGACACTTATTCTCGTTGGGAACAGTTTGATTTAAATCAAGTTACTAATTTTGTTTGGCCAAATCCAGCTTTCAATCAAACTTTTGATGCAGATGCTGGAAATTATGATACGTATGATTTAGCTCTTATGTATATTCAAGACAATGATCTTTATTCTACTTATGATACTTCAGAGTTTGAAGATGAATCAGAATTTGTAGATTATGTTATAAATTATGATGAAGGATTTAGAGATTCTATTCCTAATCCAAGATCAGTTAAAAAGACTTTTTTATCTATTCTTATGCAAACTTTTAAAGAATCTCATTTTACTAAGTTAAACAAGAATATTTTTGAGAAAAAACTTATTGATTACGCAAATGCTAACGTTTCTATGTATCTAGATACTTCTTTAGATTCTGAACCTTTTTAGTTTTTTCTTGACAATTCCCCTTTGCTACTATATACTTGTATAAACTTTAAAAAAGGTATTAAAGATGGCAAAGCAAAAAATGACTGAACCTGTTTTTACTAGGTCTGAAGTCGCTCAAATTTTAAATGTTTCCACCCTCACTATAGCCAATAGAGAAAAGAATAAAAAATATCCAGAACCCAAAAGAGATTTAAACAACTATAGAGTTTATAGTTTAAACGATGTTTTTAATCTTCAGTTAATAACATACAATCACATAAACCCTAAACCTGTTATATCTGTTTTGTTTGATAAAGGTTACAGAGATACTAAAATGCTTGGCGAAATGATTGACAATGTATTATCTCGTAGGAGCAACAATGTCTCAAGACCATAATTCAGAAGACTTTTCTTTAGTTGAAAAAATAGATGATAATGTTTCTACAGACTACATAACAGATTTAAAATCTGGTATTTTTAATTTGTTTGTTAGCATGTATCAACATCTTTCTTTAGAAATAGGACCAAGAGACGCTATAATGTATTCTACCGAATATCTTAAAGAGATCGTAGAAACATTTACACAAATTCTTGATAATCAAGAACAAAACAAAAACAATTAACTAACTATTGGAGAAAAAGACATGTTAGATGCAAAAAATGTAATTTCTATTTCTGGAGGCGTTGTCTCGGAACCAGAAATTATTAACGACAAAATTGCTAAGTTTAGGCTTGCAGTAGATTATGCTGGATCAGAAAAAGGAAGTCAGAATAACTCTGGTTACTTTGATATAGTTTATTACCTCAAAGAGGGTAACGACTTTGCATCAAAGAACGCACAGTTTATTCACAACCAAATTACTACTGGAAAGCTTAAGAAGGGTTCTCCAATACAGTTAATTGGTCGTCTTGTTCAAGAGCGTTGGCAGCAGGACAATCAGAACCGTTCTAAGGTTGTAATTGTCACTGAATCAATTTCTTATGCTGGCTCCAACTATTCTGGCAACAAGAGCTCGGATTCCTCAGACTCTTCTGAGACTTCTACTTCTTCAGTTCCAAATCAGTTTTAATAAATGGACTTGGAGTTCTCTCAAGAAGAGTTGGACAAGCTGATACATGAAGCTCTAAACTCAGAGCCTAATCCAACTCATCCTTCTTCGGGATTGCATATTGGGTTATTAGATTCTGATGTTTTAGAGCTCTTGTATTCTCACCTTTCTAATAAGATTCCAGATTCTGATATATCATCTATATATCAAGATCTTAGAAGAGACTTATTGTCCAGAAAGTATTCTTCTACAATAAAAGACCTTCATACAGTAGTTGTCAACTGTAGAAAATGTCAAATTTCTGGAACAACCCCAGAACTTCCTAAATGGAATGTTAAGGATCCAGAT
>Ga0222713_10002552_pt1 | contig 19381 bp, 19 predicted proteins | sample C33_649DmetaG_FD_165061 | JGI IMG/M metagenome (GOLD analysis project Ga0222713, IMG submission 165061) | Estuarine water microbial communities from San Francisco Bay, California, United States - C33_649D | ecosystem: Environmental > Aquatic > Marine > Unclassified | place: USA: California...
CTCAAAGAATTTATACTTTAAGTAAGACTTAATGTATTCTTCTACTTCCAAAACTTCAGGAATCATAGGAATACCGTAGTCATCTACAGGACGAGCAAAGTATCTTACGTACACACAACCTTCTTGAAAACTAGCACTTGCTTTCTTATGCTTGTTAATTTTAATAATGTCCGTGCTGCTGACTTTTAAATTCTCGCAGTTTTCTACACATAGTGAAGTGCTGTCTGCATATACTCTAATCCATTTAGGTCTTTGCATTGATATTCTAAAACCAGGAAGAGGAATAGTGATAGCCTCATACATCTCAATGCTACTTGGGCCTGATACACATCCATCAGATTGGATACTCTTGTACCAAGAACCTACCATAGAACCTGCTGCAGTATCCCAGTATATATCGGTAGAATACGATAAAGCGTAGTCTAACAAGTAAAAGTCAGGAGGAAGTTCTGATTTGTAATTCTCAAAACGTATTACTGCTTCCTCTGGTTGTAGTGCAAGAACTTTTAGTTTACGTAAAGCTTGGTCAATAAAAGAAGGAATAAGAACCTCACTAATAGCACCAGCTTCAAAGTAAGTTTTTAACTCTTGCTTTACTTCGGCAATAAGTGGCTCAGAGGTGATATAGTCTACGTTAGCGTATTTCATTGTTTTTAATCTTTTTTCCTAACATTACTTGATTAGGTTTACTTAGTCTAAAGTTGTAGAAACCAAAGTGTGGGTACTTTCGCTCGTACAAATAAAAGAAGATTCTATACATCATACCATCAGTATGATAATTTTTAAAGGTAGTGTATACTCCGTCTTTGTGGTATCTACCCCAGTCTATTTTCTTTAATAGTTTTGTAGGGGTAACCTTGATAAGAGATAAGAGACCAATCTTTGGAAATCTTACCTTGTATCTACCTGTTATTACCTTTTCAAGAACTTTCTCATTTACCTTAAAGATAATAGCTTTAAACTTATTATAATCTATGTCAGAGCGACCTGTGTCACTTACAAACTTTTTGTAAGCCTTCACACTAGAAGGATTAACATCTGACTTTAAAGATAACTTTGTTTTAGATTGCATCATCCTTATTGTCGCTAAATGGTTCGCTAGGTAACTTATGGAAGTTAATAAGACTTTGATTAGTTACCTCTAGTAAAGAGTCTAATAAGTATTCAGGAAACTTAAACTCTTGGTCATACATACTACTACAAGGAACTTGATTAATCGGTTCTGTGAAGTAAGCATACATATTAATTGCTTCTACATCGGGATTAAGGACATACAAGTAACCATTTCTAATTGTGTAGTAAGAACGATTAGTCTTTACTCTCAATCTAGTGTGGTTAATAAAGTCTCTAATTGTAGTAGGGAATAGTTCTTCAGAGTTAGATGTGTTAAATACACCTTGGATAAAGTAGGAGTAAAGACCTTCTTCAATCTTAGGTAACTTCTTCTTAGTTCTTCTTATGTCACAGCTAAGATCACATTCAGCCCCAGGAGCTAAAATTAACTCTACACATTCGTAGGCACTGTATACATTATCAGAAGTTAATAACTTACGAAGGTTAATTTCTCTACGTAGTAAAGCACTAGCCTTGGTCTTTAAGGTATTGTATATATACCTATCAGACATGAAATCATCATCACTAATAAATTTATTAGAAACTCTAACTCTGGATATTATATCTGATATTGTCATAGTTTGTGTAGAGTTACTTTTATACAAATATAATTTAAACTATTACTAATGTCAATTACTTTTAATTAAACCAAAAAGAGCCTAGTTGCCTAGGCTCTATTCGGGGTTTTGACAGACAACCAACCCAAGTAAACTGTCAAGGTCTTATGGTAGAATACTGTAAGAGATACCTCCAATTAGTACTTCTACTTTACTTCCTGCAGCAGATAGAATCAAACTAGCCGCAGGATATAATGGGAATGGAATCATTGTTAATGTACCCGCTGTGTCAATAGTAATACGGGCATCAAATGAACCATCAGGGTCTGTGTAGGGAGCAGTTGCTTTCTTAAACACTCTGCAGTAGAAACTAATAGTACCTGCTATTGGTCTAAATCCTGCTGGTACTGTTGCAAGTGCAATTAAAGCAGCATTAGATAAAGTAAGTCCACTAGTTACAACTAACTCAATACTTCCTGCTAAGGTTACAATGCTACCTTGTTTAGTAGCTAATGCGTATCCACTTCCAGGGGTTGTTGGGTAAGCTGGGTTAAATGTATTGTTAGCTCCAGGTACTGCAATTGATGTAAGGTTTGCTCTTGTAGCAGTAAGTCCAGTAACACTCAAATCATAGTTTACATTACCTGCGGTTGTAGTTGCAGTTATAGCAACAGTTGTATCAGTGCTAGTTAAAGTAACTAATGAGTTGATATTCTTGTTAACCCAGTTTGTGCCGTTGTAGTAAAGAACGTGAGGGTTAGATGGGGTTGTAATTACTACATCTCCAAGAGCGTCTATAGAACAAGAGTTCAAAGAAGAACAAGAAAAAGATGCACCAGCCGCTAAAGAAACAACTTTAGAACCACAACCTGCTGTAGTTACAACAAAGTCTCCAGAGTAAGTAGTCTTTTCGGCATTCAGTACTGCTACAATACGTTGTAGTTGAGTTTGAATACTTGCACCTGTATTAGAATAACTATAAGGAGCAGAACCAAAGCAACCTACCCAGTTAAGTGCTACACTATCATTCTTTATGTAAGAAGGTATTGCTGTTACAGTAGTATCTACGGCACATACTTTAGTAGTTAAATAACCTATAGTAGCATGAGCTGAATCAGTTGAGGTACCTCCTAAAGCGGTCAGACAGTTAGCGCTGTTATTAAATCTAGTTGTACTTCCTAAGAATGTACTGATTGTGCTTACGTTACTGTTAGTTGAAGTAATAGATGCACTCAATCCTGTAGTGATTGAACAGAAGTTATCTACAACCCAATCAAACCAAGTGCCAATTGAAGCACTTGAAGAAGGTTGTGCAGTCATAGTACAAGTACCAGGAACTGATACACCTGTGATTGTAATTCCTCCACTACCACTTGCAATAGCACAAAGCTTACTTCCGTACTCAGTTAAGATTGCACCAAGTGTAGATACACCTGAGGTTAATCCTGTTACACAACCAGGAACGGTAAATGTAGGAGTCTCAACTGCTTTTAGTCTAGTATTTAAAGAACACAATGCAGCAGAAGCTGATTCAGCAAATCCTTGTGGAGTAGTAATTGCAGAACCTACTGACTCTAAGTTACCTCCTTGACGAAGACAAGCATAGTTAAATCCACTGTACAAAAGACCAGTTGGAGTTAAGTTACAGATACGATCATGTAAGTTTTTGATTGCTGCGTCTACTGTGTAAGTAGAATCAATCAAAGCAGACAAGGTAGTTACTGCAATTGAGATGTTATTTGCAGGAGCAGTACCTCCTACTGCTGTACCAGCAATAGTTAAAGTATCTCCTACTGCATATCCGCTACCTCTGTTTACAATAGAAATTGTGTATGAGGTAGAAGAAGGGCCGCGAGTTACACTAAAAGTAGCTCCAGAACCAGTACCGCCAGTAGAACTAACTACTACGGTAACTTGAGAAACTATGGCAACAGCAGTACCGCTGTAAGTAAAAGTGTTAATAGGACCTAATGAACAGTATAGCCCATCTCCTGAATAAGAAATGCATTTTCCATAGTTAGTGGAAAGACATCCTACCTCAGCACAAGGTTCTATGTTATTGGTTCCGTAGCAGTCAACGCAAGTAGTCATTATAGTTTAGATTAATTATGGGCAACAAGTACAAAGTTTAGTTATCATCGCCTGAAGTAAACCACGCAAAGTTGTGATTCCACCAGCAGGTACACAAGGCTCAGTCAAAATACATTGACCATTTACAGTTAACCAAGTCTTAAAGTCTTGATCTAAAGGAAGATCCATCCAAAAAACATTACCACTATCAGTAGTAGCGTTCTCGTTCTTTAAGTAGTTAACTTGTTTTTGTAAAGCACACACTACATTTAACAGCTGTACCACTACTTCACTTTGAACATAGCGAGTATCATTAACTGTGTATGTCGTAAGAGAACTAGTATTAACCAAACCAAGACCACAAGATGTGTTAGCATTGTCAAGGGCAGATTTACTAATCCCGATTTTCTCAATAATGTCTTTAAAGTTGTCATCAAATAAATGAATAACGTCATTTAGGTAAGGAGTACATTCAAACTCTTTGTCTATCGGGCCGTTAGTGGTAGGAGTACCAGTATACTTAACACACTTGGAGGGAATAATCTCTCCACAGTTGTTAGGTTCGCAGCAAGGTTTATGTGCTTTATGTGCCATTTTATAATTTTATTTTCAAGTTGTTAGAGTCAATACAATCTAGGCAGTGATTCAATTTTAAGAACCTCATGTATTTCCTAGACTTCTTGTAATAAGGTTTAGTTAAATACTTGATATGCTGCAACTCTTTGTATGCAGTCAAAGCAAGTTTTCTCTTAACAGTCCAGTTCAAATCTTCTGAGTAGGTCATCTGCTTTTCTGTAAAGTTCTATTGCCTTATCGGGGTTACATAAATCTGCATTGGCTTCTGCCCCACGAAGCAAAAACTCAATCTTGTCTAAATAGTAAAGAATCTTTTCATCTTCACAATCTTGGGCATACTTAGCCCATTGTACTGCAAGGCGACAATCAATCTTGCAAGTACGCAAATGGTAACGTGTGCATATACCTGTATCTGGACAAGTAGTCAGATAAAGAGTATACAAACCATCAGGCAATTCTACAAAGTCCTCTGTTTCATTTGTAGTTAATCCAAACGAGTAAGAGTTAAAAACATTAACTTCATTTAAAACAAAAGCAAAATCAAATCCTGTATCATATCCAGGAATAATAATTTGAATGTTTGCTTCATCAGGAAGAATAGGATAGTAAGACGTATCGTGTACTGTTAGATAAGAACAATCCTTAGCCTTATAAACTTCTATATTTCTTTGTACGTTAGCCATTTAGTTTACTTTAAAAAAGGGGAGGTTTCCCTCCCCGATTAATTACATGATTGCAAATCCAACAATTAAAACTCCAGTGTTTGCAACAACACCCCCAAGGGTAATTGTACAAGAACCTGCTACAATTCCATCAACTTGAACAGCAATCATACCAGAACCTGTGGTATCGTTTACTGTAGCAAGGATAACAGAATCAGCTTTGATATAGCTGTTGTTTAAGGTGAAAGATGAAGCAGCGCCTGCACTGATAGTCGCACTTACTGTGGTGATTTCTCCAGCAGGTTGGTTCAAAGTCACAGCGGTAGTAATACTACCTGACTGTGTAACACTACCTTTACTTAAGGTAATGTACTTTGCACAACAAGTTGGATTCTTCAACAAGTTAACTACGAACTTCTCAAGTGAGACACCTGGGATAGCACCTGCTGCAATGTCCTTGTTAGTAACAGTTTGCAGGTACGTGCCGGTCTTTAAGATAATATCTTTTGCCATTTTTTAGTTTTTTAGAAGTTTAAAAAAGGGGGGAGTATCAGTCCCCCCGTTATTTAATGATTAGGCGGCAAAGTAGTTAAAGAAGGCAGAGATGTTAGCGGAACTGATAACAGTGTTAGCAGATTCGTTAGTGGTATCTACCATGATTAACAACTCGTGGCTGTTGGTTGACTTCTTCTCAAATCCTACTGGAGAGTCGTCCAAGAATTTGATAGAAAGTACGTTGTACAACAAGGTGCTATTTACATACAAGAAGCTATTCACATCTTCGTTGTAGATAGGATTCCAGTAGTACACAGACTCAGCTACGTTAGGCAAGTTGTTACGGAAGTAGTGACGCTCCAATTCAGCCATTGCACTACCAGCACCGATTGCGTATTTAACATCTTGAGTCTTAGTTACATACCAAGGACTTACCAAGTCATTAATATCAAAATCTTGAGTAGTGAAAGGTGCTTTAGCAGCAGTAACTTGGAAACGTACCAAGTTGAATACGTAAGGAACTGCATCAGGTACACAAGCGTTACCGAAAGCATCCAAAGCCTTACCTTCCAACTTAACACCACACGCAGTTACAGAACCAACAGCAGTTTTAACTTTTTCCCAAGCTACACCTAAGTAGGTAGGCATTGCTTCGATAGCCAATACAGGGGTAGCAATCTCAAACAAAATGTTACCTAATGCATCTGCATCAGTATCACCGTCTACGTCAGTAGTAGTAATAGCGATAGTACCATAAGTACCAGATGGGTAGTAAGCTTGCAAAGAAGCCAACAAAGCATTTTCTGCAGTAGAGTTACCTGGATCAGGCAAAGTCAAGATGTACTTGTAGCTAGGAGCAGAACCTTTGAATACGTGAGTAGCAGTTACATACTTGCTCAACAAAGGATTAGCATTGATTTTATTAGCTACTTCAGCCATAATATCATAGCAATCCAAAGCATCGCAGTTACCTCCACACTCGGTGCAAGAAGTAGTCTTTACACGAACTGACTCTTGGATCATAGGTTGGAATACACCTTTAGACCAATACTCGTCAATCTTCAAAGTAATAACATACTCTTCATCGCAAGAGAAAGCAGGTGACTTGTAGTCGTTAACTTCGTCAAAACCGATGTAAGAGATTTGCTGTTTAGCAGCAGATGCATCAGCAGCAACATAAGATACTTGAGTTACTTTACCCTTGCGAATAGTTGGAGACTTAAAGCTACCAAACTTAGTTGCAGGAAAAGAAGTACCAGTACCCATAGCTACAACAATCTCTTTGAAAGGTTGAGTAGAAGATGGAGTAGGAGCACCTGTGCTGTAGTTAACAGACTGATAACCTACCAATTGATCGGTGTTTGCTACATAAGTAGGAGTAAATACACCAAAGATACGTGCTCCAAGAGCATCGAATCCGTTTCCAGTTGTTACGTATTTGTTTGTAGGAACAAATACTTGGGTGAAATCGTAGTTCATTTTTTTATATTTTTAGTTTATTCTGAGTTTTTAACACTTCTGTCCTCTGCAAAAACTGCCTGAGCTTGATTATCTACTGATTGTGCGGCAAACTTACTAGCCAAGTTCAGGATATCTGGTTTGGTGTAGTAAGGAAGTTCACAGTCTTTGTTTACTGAATCCGTACCATCAATCTTGATGTAGCCTTCTGAATCAATAGGCTGAGGATATCTTAAGTAAGTCAAATACAGATTATCAATTTCAAACGAGTCGTCAGTATATACCGTGATGTTATCTTGGCCTATTGTTGCAAATGTTGATCTCCACTCAAAGGAGGGGCTAAAGTTTGCATCAAAGTATAATGTCGACAGATCGTTTTGTCTTATCAAATCAACTGTTAAACCTGCCTTGCAATCTTCCTTGCTTGCGCCTACATGAGACATAACGTACATCATGTAGTTAGGAATAGTTTTTAAGTCAGCTTTGTAGCCTTTATAAAGAACGTCTGTTGTTTTCAGTAGTGGTAAAGAGGCATCGTCAACTTTCAATACTTGTAAGTCATCAATCCTTTTTCTAGTCCCCTCATAACCATCTTTAAAGATGTTGTTTTCTCCTACCTTTGATTTTACCCAAGAGAGTTGAGCTTGGTTTAAGAAAACTAAAATATCTTCCAAAGGGATTTGCACGTTATCCTGCCTATCCATTTTATTTAAGCTTAACTTAAACTCATAAATCAACTCTTGTACTGGTATCATCTTTGGTTATTATAGGATGGTTAGTTTCATTTTGTTTTTAATCTTATCCTTAAAGGAGTTGTAAACATCAGAGTTCTTAGGGTCTGCTATCAAGAGTTCTAACTCTTCAATAGATTTTGCCCATACGTGCTCTCCTTCGTATACAATAGAACCTTTAATTCTAACTACGTTGTAATCAATCAACTCTCTAATGAGACTCTTGATAGCCAAGACTTCCTCACTATAGTTAGTGATTTTTGTAAACGCAGCAATTGGGTCATGTTCAAGTGCCGTTGAAGGAATCCTCAAGTACTCGTCAAGAGCATTGTAGATTTCTTCTTCGCTTGAGTCAGCAGGTAAACCTAAACCTAAAAGCTTTTGAACCTTTTTGCGTTTAACAGCAGTCATCCTATCTAGTGCAGCAATAGCACTATTGATTTTCTTCTTACGCTCAAAGGCACTCTTAGATTCAACTTCTCCATCGTGTACATAAAAACGTACAATAGATCCGTCAGCTTTTCCGTTTTCAATGTCTTCAATACTGTGAGCAATCATATCCGTTTCGAGTAACCAGAAAAAGTTAACTGCGTCACGAGGATTCTCTAGATTGAAGATGTTGTCACCGTCTTCAAGGGTAAACCCGTTTTCTTTTATCTCGTCATAGAACGTACTGGTAGGTTCTAAAGATTCATCTAAAATAGATTCGTAGTAAGTCTTTAATTTCTTAATACGTTGCATCTCTAGCTCTCTTACCTCAGGGTCTTCAATTGCTCGCAATTTCATTGCGTTCTCATCAAGCCCTGTTCTAATTACTCCACGTGAATCAACTCGTGGGTAAAACTTCTTTGATGTACCTGGGATGAAGTTAAATCCTTCCCTGTACAACGATCCTTCTAAACTCCTAGAGTTTGAAGGTTCTCGGCGATAAGGTTTAATAACCTTACTACCACGTGCAATTTCTTGTCCTTTCATTTTGGTTGGTTCTTTTGGGTTAATCTTATATCTCTAAAGGGGGAGTGTTACCTCCCCCGTCAGAGACCGCTAAGATTACAAGCGTGGGTATTCTTTAATAATTACAGTGCGGGTAGGATCTTCCAAGAAGACACCACAGAAGTCCTTCATGATGTAAGTGCTATAAGGATCTTTGTTAGCAATTACAGTCTGTTGGCTTCCGAATCCTACTGAACCTGGGATGTACTGGTAGTACATGTTAGGGCGAGTAGACAATTTTACCTCACGGATTCCTGAATCTTCTTGACCAGATACATCAAGTACGATGAAGATTGGAGGAGTTTTCTTGTTAGGGCCAAGTTCCAAGAACGTAGCGTGCATGTTCAACTGTTCTAATTCTACGAATTCTACAGGACCAGTTTCGGTAGTCATATAGTGGTCGAATTGGAAAGCATAACCTTGCTTCAAACGATCTTTACCATCCAAGAATTTGTCAGCAGATACCATCATGTTAGCACCATTGAAGTCTTTCTTGATAGCAGCAGAAGCCAACTCCATACCTGCACGGTTGGTGTAAACTTTTACTTTACGGTCAGCAATCAATACACGGTTGTAGAACAAGTCACCGATAGCAGTACGAATCAAGTTCAAAGAGAATTGACCACGGTCATACTGGATAATGTTACCCAAGTGCAACTGCTGCCACAAACCTTGCTTCATACGAGTAGAGCGACCTTTTTCATCTTTGGCTTGACCTTGACGACCCCACATCAACATGTTTGCTTTCATACGCATCATTTCCATACGCAACAAACGAGATACGGTAGGCTCCCAACCTACAATCTTAGTCTTTTCAGCTTCAGCAGTAGGATCAGTTAAAGTATAGTAGGTCAAATCCATAGGATTACCAGTAGCGTCAGTCTGCATACCCAACTTGGTTGCATCAGCCCAGTCAGTAATAGTATGCTCTACACCATATTGGCTAAGAACATCTGCCATTACTTCCAAGTGGCCATCAAACAAACCTAAGCTAGAGAATGAAGTGGTGAACTCACCCAACACGTTACCTACTTTGAAGTACTCAGTACCTACAACCAAGAAACGTTGATTAACAAAGTCAGTACTGTTAGCGGCAACGGCACGACAACGATACTTGAATCCGTTTTGGTAACGCTCAGGCTCAGATACAACTTGTACCAAAGTCTCTTGCTCGTAGCGGTGTGCAGAGATGATATCGTTTGCAACAAAGCCTTGCTTGTCGAATACGATTTCAAACTCTTGACCATCGATACCAGGTTTAGCTTGTGCAGTTGCAAAGTTTGCAATAATCTTAGGCAACTCAGCACGCTTCTTGATTTTGTAAGTGAAGACACCGTTAGGATCGTTAACCATGAAAGGTTTACCATTCTTCATCACAAGATCCAACAAGTCGTTAGAATACAAGCGAGTGTCAGTAAACAGACGCAACATGATTTTGTCATACTGGTCAGGTTTAGATTTCAACATAGACTCGACAAAGTTTTTGTCAGTCAGTTTACCCAAACTATTCTTGGAATAGTATGAGCTAGTAACGTGAGCGTTAGCTATAACGCGTCCGTTAACTCTGGAAATGGATTGATTAGGCATTTTATTTTAGTGTTTATGTGTTCGTTCTTTTTACCTTCCGAAGAAATTATTAAAGAGTTGGGTCTCTTTTCTAGGTTCTCCTTTGGGTCCTTTTTTAGACTTGTTTTGCAATTCTTTGAAAATTGAGTTTGTCTCTTCACTTACACCTTTCTTCTTAATAGGAGTTAGGTCTAAGTTAGATTGAACTAGTCTTGCTACTGCTAGAAACTTCTGAGGATCTTCTTGACGCATCTTAGCTAGAGTAAACTCAAACTCACTAATCTTTTGTCCGTTAGGTAACTGATAACTTCTATTAGTTACATAATCAAACAAGGTAGAAGCTTCATTCTGATTAATGGGATAACCATTAATATCTCCTGCTTTGATTGCATCTTCAAGAGTTTTAATGTAAGACTCTTGTCTTGCATTTTCTCTTTCTTGTGCTTCCCTTTGACGTTGTGCACTTTGTTCGGCTAATGCTTCTCTCTCTTGTTTACTACGTTCTAGTAATTTAACGTAATACTTCTCAGAGAAATTCTCAAGCTTATTAGTCTTAACAGCATACTCAAGTTGCTCTTCTACCTCATCAGCATCTAAACCTGTACGAGATAGATACTCACGGAAGATTGCTTCTTGATTCTGAGGATTAGTCATGTCAATATTTTCTAGTGCAACTTGCTCGTTGTATCTAGAAAGATATTGTTGGACGGGAACCTTATTAATAAAGAGGTCTCTAACTAACTCGATTCCTTCTTGACCATAAGCCTCTAATGCAATTTCTTCTAACTGCTTCCAAGCTTTGTTCTCAACAGTTGCAGACATCATTTCTAAAAATGATTCTTCTGTCCACTCTACTTGGTCTGGGTCTACATCTTCTCCTAAGTCAAAGTGACCTGAACGAAGAAGTCCTTTACCAAATGCTTCATAGTAGTTGATGTCGTCAGAGTTATCGTCAGCATCATCTTCTAAGTCATTTGCAGGTGCTTCCTCTTCTTCATCTTCTTCGATAGGATCTGGTAAGTTAGTAGGAGTAGGAGGATTAGCTTCAGGCTGTTTTTCTTGTCCTCCCATAGGAAGGTCATCTTCAGCTAAGTCTAACTTCTCACCTGCTAAAATATCAGGGGCAAGATTAGCATTAGGGTCAAACTGTTTTTCCTCTAGGGGATCTTCAGTAGCAAAATTTTCAAAGAACTCTAGGTTGTCTAAACCTAATTGGTCGTTTTCTGGGTTGTTATTCATGACAATTGGTGGTTGGTTTGTCTGTTTTCAAAGTTAACCTATTAAAAAATTAACACAATAGGTTAAAAAAAGTGAGTGTGTGAATATAGATAAACAAAGTTCTTTACTTCTTTTTATCGTATTTATTCTTGTTTTGCTTGGCTATTTGGAGTTTAGTATCAATGTCTTTCTCCTTTAAGTCAAGCTCTCTACTTTTAAGTTTGTTTTGCTCATCACTCTTTAACTGTTCAAACCTTAGCTTAGATTGTTCTTTAGCTATGTTGGTTTGTTGGATAAGTAAAGGAGTCAAGTCTTTATCTTGAGAGAATGAACTTTCGTTAGCAATACCTCGTAGACGTTCTACATCAAGTCTATTCTGACGATCAAGTTCTTTGTTCATATCCTCACGTTGAGCTTCTGCTTGTTTCTGCTCTGCGTCCATCTGCATCTTAGCTTGGAACTGCTGATTCTGCATTTCCATTTGTTGTTGCTGTTGTTGCATTTGTTGTTGTTGCATTGCAGTCTTACGCTCTTGTACTCCTTCTAGAACTTTACGCAGTGAGCGTTCTGATGCGGCAGTATACAAATCAAATATCTCAATAAGCTCTGCACCGTTCTGAAGTGCTGGTTGAGCCAATGACCTTAACTGCTCTAAAGTAACTCTATCCTCAGCATAAGAGGTAACAAACACAAATAACTCACGAAGTAACTCATTCTTAGTTATACGTAAGAATACAGTCTCAAGTTCAGAGTTTAGATAGTTTAAAGTAGAGGTAGGTTTCTGTAACTCTGTGTATTGAGCCATCTCTAACATAGTTTGATATACTTGTTGCATTACATTATCATGCCAAGCAAACCATGTTTCTGTTTGAGAGAATGATTGTGTTAGTCCTTCTTTAGTAGCAGTAGCAGTCTCGGAGGGAGTTACGCTTCCTAAACGCTGGCGAGTTACTCCAATAAGTTCGTATGCTTCTGTACGAAGGGCTTGTGCTAATTGGATACGAGACTGAATCTCTGCAGTTCTAGTTAAGTCTACACGAGACAACTGATTAAATTGTACTGCACCTCCTGTATTCTCTGGGGATGTATCAATAAATAGTGTACCTCTGTTCTTAGCATTCCAGAGCATTGTCTCAATAGGATCTTGAGAGTCTTTCTTAGGAACTACTTTTAAGTCACCTAAGAACACTACACCGATTTCTTTTTCAAGCAATTCCCATAACTGGTTCATACAGATATTATAAAGAACCTGATAAGGCTTAAGAAGGTCTAAAAGAGATTTACCTTGTGTGTTACGAGTAGTATTTACAATACCTACAATCGGAGGAGTTTGGCTGTACTCTAAAGGTTCAACATCAATGTAGATGTCTGCACCAATCTTAACACCTTTCCACCACTCATTAATCCACAACTCATCTAGGGCAATATCACCCATAGATTTATCATACTTATAGTCTTCAGATACAAACTGTTCTTGCAAGTAACCTTGCTCATCAATATACTGACGCTTATAAATCTTTTTCTTAGACTGCCAATAACAAGTAACTACTGTATAGGCATGCTGAGAGTTAAACGAGAATACATTGTGGTCAATACCTCCGTTAGCAAAGTCACCTACATTCTCAAAAGTTAACTGCCACAAAGGATCGTTAGGGTCAGGAAGAGCAGGAGACAAGGGAGAATACTCATTGTTACGAAGATTCTGAAGAGAACGAGAGTTTAAGTGTTTGATTTCTTCACCAGATAAGTTAAATCTATCTACAATCTCACTAACAGAAAGAACTTCAATAGTCCCTAGTGCCCAACAATCTGTAGTGTACATAGCATTACGATTAGCTAAGTACCAAACATTTGATGGGTTTTCTACCTTGTAATTAAATCCAATACGAGAATTATCAGGATAGAAGTGGTGAAACTCTTGCCCTGTGATTAAAAAATCTAAGAATCCTTGACTTGACTTTTCTTTTAATCTAAAACTATACTTAAGTGCATTAAGTACTTTGTTTCCCCACTCTTCGGCAGTAGAGGTATAGTCTAAGATTTTGTTCTGAATCTCAGCCATCATCTCTGATTGAATCTGCTCAAGCTGTTCTTCAGGCACTCCTTCTAAACGAGCCATCATCTTGTTCATGAAGAACTCTTTAATAAGGTCTGTACGGAAGTCTATGTTCTCATCAATACTTGCGTCATCTACAGCTTTAACCTTATACTTAAAAGGACGATTAATCAACTCACCTTTCATTTGGTTAATAGGAGGATTGACTATCGGGTAATGCTTAAGATGCTGTGGAATTTCTGGCTCTTGGTCAGGAGTATCTGACAAGTAATTGATGATTTCTTGAATCTGAGGTTCATTAGTATAATCATCAAAGTTAAACTCACCGTTAAATAGACGGTAATTTTTACGGAACTTAATGTTCTGTCTGTACTGTGCAAATGCAATATTAGCAAAGTAATCTAAAGTAGACTTAATCCACTGAGGCTTTTGTTTCTTGGATGCAGATACAAATTGCTCTGGGTAAAAGTATGCGTGGTTTAGTGGATCGGTGTACTCCTTGAGTGCTTCTATGATCATAACAATTTATGTTAAGGTATTAACTTTTAAAGTATAACTAGCGGTAAAAATAATACCAAATCTTAATTTTGCTACTCAAAATTTTAAAATAAGTACAGTTTAGTACCTAAACGGACTTCGTGTTGTCCTAAAAAGTTGCTTTGATTTAGTAGATTTAAAGTAGTCTTTCATACGAGCATCCTCAGTAGAAGATACTACAATAGACTTACCATTCAAAGACTTAGCCATTGCTATGGTTAAACCAAAAGAAATTACTCGGTCAACGTTTAGTTTAGGAGTAAACTTAATCAACTCTTTTAATAGCAAAGGATCTAGGATTCTAGTTACTCCTAATCTTTCTTTAATTATATTACCCTCAGCATCAGTCTCCCTATCAATCACCTCTGTAATGTATTCTATGATTAGAGAGTTTAAGTAATCTTTAATATCACTAGTCATGTGTATACCATACTCACGGTTTACGGCACTACTAGGATGTATGTCATTTAGAAAAGAAGGCGTTCTTTCTAAAAAGAATGGTGCTTCATTCTTCTCAATACAATGTTGTATAAAGCCCATATCCATATTCTCGCAAAGAGTCTTGGCGTTATAGTACTTTAAAAGCATCTTAGTCATCTCATACCAAGTCTCAATCTTCTTAGGACGACCTGTATAAGCGGCTACTACAATGTTTGACCAACCTTCACCTGCTATATCGTGGACTCGTTTGTAGATGTAAGTAGAGCCAAGAGAGGTTGAGTACTTAGCTTGAGATTGTTTATATGGGTCAGTTCCTGCTGTATAAAGACCATAGGGTGCTCCCATAATAGGATATTCCCATATCTGCACAACTCCTTCTAGGTTTTCAGTAGGCTTAGAGGGAAAGTTTTGTACTGGTTTTTTATCCGTAAACTTGTGTGCTATAGAACCGTCAGACTTCTGTACTAACTCTACATAATCAGGATTAGCTTCTTGGCTTACTATCTTCTGTAATTGTTCTTGCAGTAAGTCTACTGGGAAAATATTTTGAGATAACTCTAAGAAACATTCCTCGTGAGTAAGAGGATAGTACATTACCTCTTTAAGATAAGCTTCTAAACCACTTGATTTTTTTATCTGTTCACGAGACTTTAATATTTGTTCTTTTCCTTTCTCTTCGTCAGAAACCCATATTGTTATGTTATCCAACTCTGATGGGTTGTCTTTCTCTAAGTAAAGTCCAAGAGGTTTAGGTTCCTTTGGTACTTTAAGAGATTTAGTTCCTGGGATAAACAAACCATAAGATTTACCTGAGTCTAATGACTCTACGGCAAGAAAGTTATATGCTTCTGGGTTATTAAACAGTTCTTCTAAGTCTCCTGCTTTAGTCATATCTCCCGAAGTCCCAATGACAAAAGGAGAACAACGCCATCCATATGGACTGTCAAAACATGGAGTAGTTGCTGCCAAGCAGTTGAGAATTTTTCCTTTTCCTCCTTCTTCCAATAGAAAAGAAGATAGAGTAAGACCAGCAGCCGCTTCCGTATTGTTGCCTTCGTCAAAGTTTCGTATGTGGAATTTAGACCATTCATTTCTTACGTTTTGTTTGTCTTTATATCCGAGTGTTACTTGTCGTTTCCAATCATCTTCAATACGAGGAAACTTAAAGTACTCTGGAAGGTTACGTAAACCTAAGTCTACGTACTCTGTTATGATTTTTAAGTCAGGTCCATTAAGTGCACTAATAAGATTGTCACTTCCTCGTTGGGTAACAGCCTTGTGAGTAATGTACGATGATGTTAAAACTGACTTAGAGATACGACGACTACCTACCATTACAACTCCCTTCTTACCATCTGGATGATTCTCAGCTTTGTGAATGGTATCGTCTACCGCTAGATAAGTGTCCCATAGTTGCGGTCTATCTAATTTGCGAACCTGACGCTTACCAACAATAGTATCTACATAGATAGACCAGTAGTTTAAATGCCAATACACAAACGGAGAAAAGTAAAACCCATTAATGGTTATACCATCCGTTATTTTTCTATCTTCTGCTTCCCAAAAAGCTACATACTCAGAAGATTCCTTATCAGGAATAGATTTAGTGTTGACAAAAAACTCTGGACTGTCTAAATGCATATTACATAAACTTACTCATCTTACCATTAACCTCTTGAGAACCACGTATTTCTAACTTGGCTTCTTCTTTCTCACGAAGCTTATCTACAACATCTAACAAAGCTAAGTACTCTTTCATAGTATCTCTGATAGATTTAATCTGTTGTTCAATAGATGCAATTACCATAGGTATAGAACCACCTTTAGAAGTTGGCTTCCACTCTACACGGTCTTTTAGAGAGTGTAGTGGGTTTGAGTCCACATACTGTCTCCATTCTTTTAGTTTCTCTTCTGCCCATTCTAGTTCAGCAGAGATATAGGATTGTTTCTTTTGTGCCATGTTATAGTGTTTCGTATTTGGCTATAAACTCGTCTTCAGGAAGATTAACAAAGTCTTCAAGTACACGAGCATAAAAATCATCGTTGCGTCCAGTCTTACCGTAGGAGTATCCTGTCTTCCAAAAGACTTTTGTTATGGCGAACAATTTGTCTTGGAAGGTAGGCTTACTCCACGGTGACTGGGGCTTGGTTGGTTGTTTTGTCATAGGTTAGGCATTAATTTCCTGAGGTTTACTATCTGCAGGCATATAGTAAACTTCAACTCCGCACTTAGTGCCTTTGTTTCCACCACATCCATTAAGGATACGGAATGCTTTTTTAAGGTTTGTGATACCTTTTGATTTAATTGATGGCTTTTTCATTTGAGTATGTATTATTGTTTTTTGGTCCACTTTAATTCTAGCTTCTTATCTGGATGAAGTTCGTTCCAATTTTGTACTCCACAGTTGCAAGTTAAGCATGCCGTTTTGAACTCGATGACACAACCACATAATGCACAGTGTAGTTCGGTTCTTCCAGTAGAGTATGGGTGACCCGTGAGAGCCAAGTACTCTGGAGATAGTTTTGCATTTCTGGAATTGTAGGGACAGTTGAGACAAATATCCATTCTTCCTGTGATACGTTGCTTGTCTTCATCATTTAGTAAATTGAATTCTTTTAATGTCTTCGTGCTGATTCCCTCGATTATCTTGTCTGCGTTCTTCACTCCCTGCTTCAGCAAGTTCATGTAATCTACAAATGGATTCATATAATTGGTCTAGTCTTAGTTTTTGGAAATCAATAAGCCTTTGCTTTTGTTTATGATAAGTAGGCTTATCAAATATAGGTTCTTTGAGAAGAATGTCCATCTTCTCTAAACCTTGTTCGTATAGTAGTTTGTACTTTTCATAATGTTCTAGCATTGACTTAGCTCGTACACGTGTGTGGTACTTAGGAAACTTTACCATGTACTGAACCATTTCTCTATACCTTACGATGTTAAAATAAAAGATATTAGGGATACAGGCAGGGTTTGCTCTAAATCTACCTAAGCCTTTGAGGTAGACTTGCTTAGTCTCAGTCTTCTTGAGAGACTCTATAATCTCTTTTAGATACCAAGAATAAACTTCGTCTACCTCTGAGCTAGTACACTTTAACTCGTTAGCTGCCGTACTGTATAATCCAAATACTTTGAGTTCTATCTGAAGGTCTTTTCTCATGCAAGAGCTTGTTCTGTTATTTTACTTTCTGTAACTACAGGTTTCTTTATTTTACTTTTAGTCTCTAAAGTAAAATAAATAGTCAATGCCGATTGGTTGTCACTCTCAGGTTTTAACTTAGGGTTTAAGTTATTCTTAAGTAGCAATTGTTGTTTCCTCAGCTTAGTGATACTGTTTGAGATTACCTGAATACTTGTGTTAAACTTCTCAGCAATTTCCCTCTTAGTCTCAGAGGTTAATGCTTTTCTATAACTAGAGTAAGCTAAAATGGTTACAGATAAATCAGACAAACGATATCCTGCGAGTCTGAGTAGGACATCAATGTAGTCCTTGTGAATTAAAATAGGATCAGGATACTGCCTCAAAAGTTTCTTCATAATGTGGTTGGTTGTCTGTTACAACTGATGCAAATATACTAAGCTAAAAGAAAAAGTCAAGTTAAAAGTTATAACTACTTAAGTTAAACTTAAAACTTAACTAAAAAAGTTAAAATAGAAGTAGGGGTAAGAACCCTAGTAAATACGGGCTACAACTGCTTAACTAAATCAATTAAACACTTCTCAACTGCTTTGGCATATGCCTTTTTGTTCTCAGGAATCTGTTCTACCGTAAGGAACATAGCATTTACATATACCGTCTTTACACAGCGAGAATAATGTGTAATGTTATTAGCTGTAATAGACATATTTACTACATAGTCTCTCTTTAGCAGTTGTATTCCTACTATGTTTATTAGTCTCTGAGGAACAGCAATTGTGTTTAAAGCTAACTCTACTTTAATCCCGTTATCACAGATAGAGTACTTGTTAGAGATTAGTTGCTCTGCAGTAGGGATAATGCCAAAGTCAACAGGTCTTCCTGCAATTGTTTCCACGTGGGAGTGGTTTCTTACTGTGTCAATTGTAAAACACTGAGCACCTAAAGATGCTGTAATAGCTGTAGTAAGGATTATAATTAGTTTTTTCATAGTTAATAAGTTACTTGTCCTGAGTATCCTGGAGCTATCAGGTAGAGGTTTAGTGTACCGCCACTAGATAGTGTTGAGGTTGTATGTGTACTTACACCAGGATAAGTTGTACGCACATTTGTACTAGCAGCTACGATAGCATTGTATTGAACTGTAGTAAAGATTCTGACATCTGGAGTTATCCTCCACTTACTAAATCTTCCTGCCTTTCGTGCTGCAATATAATACTTATCAGCAACAGAAATTATCCCATCGTCATTAACATCAAACATATGGAATGATAATCCGTTTCTTGTTGTCTTTCCTAGAATGATATTAGATACTGCTTGTATGTCTGAAGTTGTGTAAGCTTGGATTCTAGTGGGTGCATCTATTTGAATTGTAAATTGATCTCCCGCTACTGTAGTTCTTGAGAAAGAATAGTAACCCGATGAGTTAGTGTATGCTGTAGCATCTAAAGTATTAGATGAGGTTGTAGTGGTAGATGTAGAAGTTATTTCCCAAGTAGTACTAGCAAATGTACCTGCCGTAATAAATGAACTTGCCATCCACGCACTACCTGTTGATATACCCATTACCTCCTGGTTTGAACCGTCAGCAGTAAATGTTCTCCAAACTACTATTTGTTTTGAGGCTTGGTTTTTTATAAAGTATAAATCCCAAACATAGTTAATTCCTGTTTGATTGTACTTACAGTTACCTTCATACCTAACTCTAAATACATCCCCGTAAGTACCGTCTGTATAAGCTTCGGTTGAAACATAAGAAACATTGTTGTCTGTA
>Ga0222713_10002553_pt1 | contig 19376 bp, 15 predicted proteins | sample C33_649DmetaG_FD_165061 | JGI IMG/M metagenome (GOLD analysis project Ga0222713, IMG submission 165061) | Estuarine water microbial communities from San Francisco Bay, California, United States - C33_649D | ecosystem: Environmental > Aquatic > Marine > Unclassified | place: USA: California...
TCCACCTGGTTGCACGATGGCAGCAACGCCAACAGCAGCCAGCGCATCGGGGCCATCGCGAAATGGAAAAAACGCATCGCTCGCCGCCACGGCCCCTTGGGCCCGCTCGCCTGCTCGTGTGCACGCAATGCGTGCAGCGTCCACCCGATTCTGTTGACCCGCGCCAATGCCAACGGCGCTGTTATCACGTGCCAACACGATGGCATTCGAACTCACCGCTGCACAGGTCACCCATGCCACTGCTGCATCGCGCAACTGCGCGGCAGTTGGCTGCTTGGTGCTCACCACCTGCCACTGTGATGTATCTGCCGATGGAGCGTCGTGATCTTGCAGAAGCACAGCACCATCCACACCACGCAGTGACCAACCATCCCTAAACGGTTGTTGCGCGCGCAAAATTCGTAGGTTCTTTTTTGTGAGCAAAACCTCGAGCGCTGCCGGCTCGAAGTCGGGTGCAATCACCACCTCGGTAAACACCTCCACCAGCGCTAGTGCGGTGGCTTTGGTCATCGGGCGATTCAGCCCAACGATGCCACCGAACGCACTCACCGGATCGCACTCGTGGGCCCGCTTATAAGCCTTTTCGATATCGGATGCAACTGCCAACCCACATGGGTTGGCGTGCTTCACGACCACGGCAGCAGGTTCGGCAAATCGATGCACCAGCGACCATGCGGCATCAGCATCAAACACGTTGAGATACGACATCTCTTTGCCACCAAGTTGTTCGGCACTGCTCCACCAACTGCGTTCGCCCACGACTCGATAGCGCGCACCACGTTGATGTGGGTTTTCGCCGTAACGCAACGTTGCCTCGCGCTCCAACTGCAGCGTGAGCCGCTCAGGCAAAACGTCGGGCTGTGCATTTTGCTCTGCATTTTGCTGTGCAGCGAGAGCTGCATCATCTCCAGTTGCCCGCGCAAACCACGCGGCAACTTGTGCGTCATATGCCGCAGTCACCGCAAATGCACGCGCGGCAAGCTGCTGGCGAGTGCCCGCACTCAAGGCGCCAGATGCGCGCAACTCGGCGAGCACCTCGCCAAATTGTGTGCGATCGGTCACCACTGCGACACGCGCATGGTTTTTGGCCGCCCCACGCACCAGCGACGGGCCACCGATGTCAATCAACTCGATGCTTGGTTTTGTATCAAATGGATACAGACTCACTACCACCAAATCAATCGGCGAAATATTGTGTCGTTCTAGATCTGCGCGGTGCGTTGCATCTGTTGTGTCGGCCAGAATGCCGCCGTGCACCGACGGGTGCAGCGTCACCACGCGATGCCCGAGAATCGCCGGATACCCCGTTACGTCGGCGATGTCGACAACGGGCAGTGAAGCATCGCGCAGCACTTGGGCCGTGCCGCCACTGGCGAGCAAATCCCAGCCGAGTTCGTGCAACGCACTCGCGAAATCGACCACACCAGTTTTGTCATAAACACTGAGCAAGGCCCTTGGCACGCGCCCAGACTAGGTTCAGGACATGAAAATTGGTGTACAAATCCAACCACAAGCCACATCCGTTAAGGCCATGCGTCAGGCCTGGCGAGCCGCCGACGATCTCGGCGTCGACAGCTTGTGGACCTGGGATCACTTTTATCCGCTGTTTGGCGACCCCGAGGCTGAACACTTCGAGTGCTACACGCTGCTTGCCGCCATGGCTGCTGACACCAAACACGCCACGATTGGCGCGCTCGTCACCTGCTTTTCGTATCGCAACGCACAACTGCTCGCCGACATGGCGCGCACCATTGACCACATCAGTGACGGGCGTTTTATTTTGGGCATCGGCTCGGGTTGGTTTGAGCGCGACTACCAGGAATACGGCTACGAGTTTGGCACCGGCCCCGGGCGACTCAAATTGCTCGAAGCGGGTCTTCCCGTTATCAAAGAACGGATGAGCAAACTCAACCCCGGCCCAGTCAACGGCAAGATTCCGCTCATGATTGGCGGCAGCGGCGAGCGCGTCACCTTGCGACTCGTTGCGCAATACGCCGATCAACTCAACACGTTTGGGCCACCAGAGAACTTCAAACGAAAAAACGACATCCTCAACGAGTGGTGCGCCAAGGTGGGCCGTAACCCCAAAGACATCGAACGCACTGTTGCCGTCAAACCTGAAGAACTCGAGAAAGTCAGCGAGTACGCGGCCGCAGGTGCCGACCACATGATCGTGATGTTGAGCCAACCATTCGATCTCTCGGCAGTGGAGAAGTACCTAGCCTCAACACGGTGAACCAAGTACTACAACGGTCGGCATTCGTCCGACTGCAGGTTGCCAACCTCTCCTCGGGTGTGGCCAACGGCGTGGTGATGATCACAGTGCCGTGGCTCGTGCTCGAACGCACCGGTTCGCCAGCCCAAGCCGGGCTCCTTGCTGCCTTGGTGAGCCTGCCTGGAATCTTTGTATCACCTGTCATCGGTGGCTTGATTGATCGCGTCGGTCGTCGCGCGGTGTCAGCGTTATCCGACATATTTTCGTGCGTTTCTGTGTTGCTCTTCGTCGTTGGTGAACTCACTACCGAATTGAGCTACATCTTCATCGCCAGTTTTGCGGTACTGGGTGCAGTTTTCGACCCCGCTGGCTACACCGCGCGCAAAGCACTCATTCCGAATGCTGCCGAGTCATCAGGCATGGCAGTGGACAAAGCCAACGGTCGACACGAAGGGTTCTTTGCCATCGGCTGGATGCTGGGCCCTGCACTCGGCGCATGGGGCATCAGCGTTGGTGGGCCAATACTGGCTTTCGCTGGCACCAGTGCACTGTTTCTCGTGGCCGCATTCGCGGTGCGGTCAATGCGCATTCGCGAACATCATGAACCACGTTCCGAATCAAGCGAGGGCTTCGTTCAATCACTGCGCGGCGGGTGGACACTGCTGCGATCAGATCGCGCTCTACTTACTTTCACTCTTGGTCTCACTGTCATGGGCGGGCTGTACATGCCGATTGACACCGTGATTTGGCCAACACATTTTCAATCACTCGACAATGCCGTTGGTCTGGGGATTGTGATGTCGTCTGTAGCGCTCGGGGTCGTTATCGGCGCATTTGGTTATGGCAAGCTCGCCGAGCGCATACCCACCACCAAGTTGTTGCGCATCATCATCTTGATTTCCACTGCAGCGCTATTGCCGATGGGCTTTTTGCCTGGCACTGCGGTGTTTGCTCTATTGGCATTCGTCACTGGTTTGGGATGGGGCCCGTTCAACCCACTCTGGAACACCGTGGTGCAACGCCGAGTCGACCCAGCATCGCAAGGGCGAATTTATGGCCTTCAGATGTCACTGGTGTACGCAGCCCCACCACTCGGGCAGTTGCTCGTTGGCTGGGGCATCGAGAACTTTGGCTTGCGCGCCACTTTTAGCATCGTGCTGGCATTGTTTGCACTCACGTCAGCGACCATCGTGTCGCTACGTTCGCTCAACGACTTGTAGACCTTGCTTAAAGAAAATCACATGACTCGGTGTTACAAACGGCAAAACTCGTAGTAGTTTTCTGATGTGAAATTTCTACCAAGAACCATCTACGACATTGAGCACGAAGAGTTTCGTCGCAGTTTTCGACACTGGCTCGATACATCAATCGCTCCACATCATGAAGATTGGGAGCGTCTCGGCATTGGTCCTCGTTCAATCTGGCTTGAGGCTGGACAACGTGGCTTCCTTGGCTTAACAGTTCCGGAAGAATTCGGAGGCGGAGGAACCGACGACTACCGCTTTGCTGCTGTTATGTCCGAGGAAATAGGCGCAACCGGATTAATCGGTGTGCCGCACGGATTCACACTTCACAATGACATCGTGCTCCCATACTTCCTCGAGTTGTGCAACGATGAGCAAAAAGCGCGATGGCTCCCGAAAATGGTGACCGGGGAAATCATTACGGCACTCGCAATCACTGAACCCAATACGGGCAGTGACGTCGCTGGAATAAAGTCGACAGCTATAAAAAATGGAGATTCCTATGTTTTGAATGGTTCAAAGACATTCATCTCAAACGGAATCAATAGTGATGCGATCGTTACGGCTGTGCGTACTGACCCCTCTGCGGGTCGACGCGGTATTTCACTCATGGTGGTGGAGAGAGGAATGCCTGGCTTTGATCGTGGTCGAAACCTTGAAAAAATCGGTCAACATTCGCAAGATACCGCAGAACTCTTTTTCAACAATGTTGAGGTTCCAGCACGTAATCTGCTCGGAAACGAAGGCGAAGGCATGAAATACCTCATGCGCAACCTTGCCCAAGAGCGTCTCGGTATAGCTATTGAAGCTGTTGCAGTCGCAAAAGCTGCCCTGTACTGGACTCTTGACTATGTTCAAAACAGAAACGCATTCGGTCAATCAATTGCAAGTTTTCAGAACACCCGATTTTTGCTGGCTGAACTCTTTACTGAAGTACAGATTGGACAGACCTACATTGACCAGTCCATCCAACTCCACTGCGCTCAGCAACTTGATGCGACTCAGGCGGCTGTAGGAAAGTACTGGTGCACCGAAATGCAGAACCGTGTTGTCGACAAGTGTCTACAACTTCACGGTGGCTACGGCTACATGCGGGAATACCCCATCGCTCGTGCTTGGGTGGACAGTCGCATTCAGTCAATTTACGGTGGGACATCTGAAATCATGAAAGAAATTATCAGTCGCAGTTTCACCGTCTGAGCAACGGTCATTAATGGGCATCGGTGAATCCGACACCAAACGATTTCAGATCTACTCGAGATAAGCCCTCTAGGCGAAAAGGTTTTTGGCTATCACCATTCGCTGAATCTGGTTTGTTCCCTCATAAATTTGGGTGATTTTGGCATCACGCATCATCCGTTCCAGCGGAAAATCCTTGGTGTAGCCGTAACCGCCGTGTAGCTGCACGCAATCCGTGGTTACTTCCATCGCCACGTCAGACGCAAATGCCTTGGCCATTGCCCCAAGTCGCGAAAGATCCTTCGTCGGGTCTCCTGCATCAACCGTCGCACACGCTCGGTATACCAGAGTGCGTGCAGCCTCAACTTTCATCGCCGCATCTGCCATCATCCACTGCAGACCTTGGCGCTCGGCTATCGGCTTGCCGAATGTCTGCCGCTGCTTCATGTACTCAAGCGTTAAGTCAATCGCTCCTTGAGCAATTCCTACCGCTTGTGCACCAATAGTTGGACGGCTCCTGTCCAACGTGTGCATCGCAATGCGGAAGCCTTCACCAACTGCACCGATGCGATTTTCATCCGGAACTTTTACACCGTCCAATCGGATCACGCCAGTTGGTGACCCCTTAATGCCAAGTTTTTCTTCAAGCTTGTCAATCTGAACGCCCCAAGCGGCTTCCACGAGGAATGCCGTGATGCCATGATGGCGATCGTTCGAGGTGCGGGCAAAAACTGTGTACAAATCGCTCGCACCTGCATTAGTAATCCAGCTTTTGGAGCCTGAAATAATCCAGTCGTTTCCGTCACGTATCGCACGGGTCGTGAGCGATGCAACATCGCTACCAGCATCGGCTTCAGAGAGGGCGTAGCTCGCCTGAGATTCTCCGGCGGCCACTTTCGGCAGATACTTTTTCTTCAATTCTTCTGAGCCGAAGTTGATAACAGGCAGCATGCCCAGTTTTGAAATGAGGAACATCAAACTTGTGCTTGCACACACCCGCGCTAGCTCCTCAGCAACCATCGCCTGTGTCACCAACGACGCACCGCTGCCACCATAGGTAGACGGAAAGCTGAGGGATGTGAGGTCCATAGTCTTCAGGAGCTCAAATGTTTCCCAACTAAAGACTTCATTTTCGTCAGTGCTTTTGGCGAGAGGTGCAATTTTCTCTTCGCAGAATCTGCGGAGAACGCCTTGAAACTCGAGTTGGTCATCATCAAGCGAATAGCTGCGGTTGTTCACTTACACGGCTCCTTTGGGGGAATCTGGTTGGATCAATTGCTACTTCTGTTGATAACTATAAAACCCACGGCCTGCCTTGCGACCAAGGAGCCCCGCATCCACCATTCTGGCCAGCAGTGGGGGCGGCGCAAAAAGTGGCTCTTTGAATTCTGAATATAAGCTCTCGGCAACAGCCATTGCAGTGTCAAGTCCGATCAGATCTGCCAGGCGGAGCGGGCCCATGGGATGCGCACAGCCTTCCATCATCCCGGTATCGATATCTTCGGCCGAGGCGTAACCCGACTCGAGCATTCGAATCGCTGACAAAATATAGGGAACTAACAGCGAATTGACAATAAAGCCAGCACGATCTTTTGCCAGCACCACATGCTTGTTCAGATTTTGCTCAGTGAAAAGTCTTGCCCGCTGAACGGTGTCCTCTGAGGTTAAAAGTGACGGAATAACTTCGGCCAGCCGCAAAACAGGAACCGGATTAAAAAAGTGGATTCCGACTACGTGTGATGGCCGCGAGGTAACCATCCCAAGTTTCATAACCGGGATAGACGATGTATTCGTAGCCAAAATAGTGTCGGGCCAGCAAATTATTTCGTCTAATTTCTTGAAAACTGCAACCTTGGCTGCTTCATTTTCGACTACTGCTTCGATGATGAGATCACACTCAGATAGATCTGAAATCACGTGTGTAAATGAAAGCTGTTCGTTGATGGTGTCGTACTCGGTTTGGCTAATTTTGTTTCCTGCTAGTGCTCGCGAGATCGACTTTTGAATTCGTTGTTGACCTCGTTCCACTGCTCCAGCATCAGCCTCACAAACAATTGTTGGCAGGCCAGACTTTGCAGAAATCTCTGCAATTCCAGAACCCATGAGACCGCAACCGACTACGCCGACCTTAGTAATTCCATGCTCGCTCACGACATTTTCTCTTTCATTGAAGTTAAACGATATCGGAAGTTCATTTAAAACTTGATAATTGCATCGACCCCTTGGTCAAACTCAACTCGGAACGTGCCGATTACTCAACTTACGCACGATGAAGCTGACGAGCAGAAGCACAATCACGACAATCACTGCCCACTGCAGAATCGCCACATAGGGCTCAACGTTCTCCCACTGATTTCCCAGTGCTGCACCAGTGCCAATAAGTGCCGTATTCCACACTGCGCTGCCTAGAGCGGTATAGGCAATGAACGGCACGAGCGGCATGCGGCGAAACCCAGCCGGCACCGACACCACCGAGCGAATCAACGGCACACACCGCCCCAGCAACACTGCTGCCACAGCGTGACGATCAAACCATTGTTCGGCGCGCGCCAAGTCGGCAGGTTTCACCCCGAACCATCTGCCAAATTTGGCAATGAAAACGCCGAGTCGAGCTGGGCCAATCAACGCTGCGACGTAATACAAGATGAGTGCGCCGACCACCGCGCCGGCGGTGGCTGCCACGATCATCACCACCACCGAACCATCACCGCGCTGGGCGACAAAGCCGGCAAATGGCAACACAATTTCTGATGGAATGGGCGGAAAGACGTTCTCCAAAATTACGAGTAGCGCAACACCGATAGCCCCGAGCCGTTCGATGACGACTTGCACCCAAACAGCAAGATCGCCCAACACAGAGAATTAACTTAGTTCAGCCTCTGAAGCGAGGCGTGTTCTACTTACGCGAGAGCTGTTTGCGGTTCTTAAACTTCGCTGAGCGATAGTCCTTGTTCATCAACGCAATGACATCCAGCGAAATCTCTTTCGGGCAGGCCGCCGAGCACTCACCGTGATTCGTGCACGAACCAAAATGCTCGTCCATCTCGTCGACCATCGCTTCGGCTCGCTTGTATCGCTCGGCTTGACCCTGCGGCAACAAATTGAGGTGCGTAATCTTTGCACCGACAAACAAGTTGGCTGCACTATTCGGGCAGGCAGCCACGCATGCGCCGCAACCGATGCAGGCCGCAGCATCCATTGCTGCGTCAGCGACCGGCTTGGGCACCGGAATCAGGTTGGCATCTGGCGCACCACCAGTTGGTGAGGTAATGAAGCCTCCCGACTCAACGATGCGGTCGAATGCGGCGCGATCCACCATCAAGTCTTTGATGATGGGGAATGCACTCGCCCGCCACGGCTCGATGACGATGGTGTCGTTGTCGTTGAACGAGCGCAGGTGCAACTGACACGTGGTGGTTGCGCGCTGGGGGCCGTGCGCCTGACCGTTGATCATCAACGAACACGTGCCACAGATGCCTTCGCGACAGTCATGGTCAAACACAATGGCTTCTTTGTTTTCGTCGATGAGGCGCTCATTGAGCACATCAAGCATTTCCAAAAACGATGCTTCGTCGGTGATCGAGTCGATGACATGGGTTTCGAAGTGGCCCTTATCATCAGGGCCGTTTTGACGCCACACCTTGAGCGTGAGGTTCTTTACCGAGCGGGTCACTTGTAGCTCCGCGTGGCTAACTGCACCGATTCAAACGAAAGTTGTTCTTCGTGACGCGTTGCGTTGTTTTCGTCACCCGTCCACTCCCAAGCGGCTACGTGACAGAAGTTCTCGTCGTCACGCACGGCTTCACCTTCTTCGGTTTGATACTCAACGCGGAAATGGCCACCGGCACTCTCTTCACGAGTGAGCGCATCTTTGCACATGAGCGTGCCGAGTTGGAAGAAGTCATCCACACGACCAGCTTTTTCAAGTGTCTGGTTGACGCCTTCACCAGTGCCGGTAACGCGGAGATCTGTTTTGAACTCGCTGTACAGCGCCGGAATTTCGGTGAGTGCTTTTTCGAGACCATTGCGATCGCGCTCCATGCCGCAATAGTGCCAGATGAGTTTGCCCAATTCGCGATGGAAGTAATCCGGCGAACGTGTGCCCTTGATATTGAGATAGCCCTGAAACCGCGCCTTGGCTTCGGTTTCAACGCGCTTGAACTCGGGGTGGTCGGTGCCGGGCACCGTCTTGTTCAACAGCGGTGCGAGACCGTTGCTAATGGTGTATGGCAACACGAAGTAGCCATCGGCCAAACCTTGCATGAGCGCGCTCGCACCGAGGCGGTTTGTGCCGTGGTCAGAGAAGTTGGCCTCGCCGGCGGCATACAAACCCGGGATCGTTGTTTGCAGTTCGTAATCCACCCATAGGCCGCCCATGGTGTAGTGCGTCGCAGGGTAAATACGCATCGGCTGGTCATAGGGGTTCTCGCCAGCAATTCGCTCGTACATTTCAAACAAGTTGCCGTAACGCTCTTCAACCACATTGCGCCCAAGGCGCCCGATTGCATCGGCGAAGTCGAGGTAAACGCCGTTCTTAAGTGGCCCCACACCGAGGCCTTTGTCGACCAAGCGTTTGGCTGCACGAGAAGAAATATCACGCGGTGCCAGGTTGCCGTACGCCGGGTAGAGCCGTTCGAGGAAGTAGTCGCGATCTTGTTCTGGAATCTCGTGGGCCGCGCGGGTTTCATCAAAATTCTTGGGCACCCACACCCGGCCATCGTTGCGCAGCGACTCGCTCATCAAGGTGAGCTTGGACTGCGTCTCGTCGGCCTGCGGAATGCACGTGGGGTGAATCTGTGTGTAGCACGGGTTGGCAAAATATGCGCCGCGCTGGTGAGCGCGCCACGCTGCGGTGACGTTGCAATTCATGGCATTGGTGGAAAGGTAATAAGCGTTGCCGTAGCCGCCGGTGGCCAGCACCACTGCGTGTGCAGCGTGGCTGGTGAGTTCGCCAGTCAGCAAATCGCGCGTGACGATGCCCGCAGCGCGGCCATCGATGACAACAATGTCAACCAACTCGCAACGGTTGAACAGCCGCACACCGCCCAAACCAATCTGGCGCGACAACTGTTGGTAAGCACCGAGCAGCAATTGTTGACCAGTTTGACCGCGGGCGTAAAAGGTGCGGCTAACTTGGGCGCCACCAAAACTGCGGTTGTCAAGCAAGCCGCCATATTCACGGGCAAACGGCACGCCTTGAGCAACCATTTGGTCGATGATGTTGACCGACACTTGCGCCAAGCGATACACATTGCCTTCGCGTGAGCGGAAGTCGCCACCCTTGATGGTGTCACTGAAAAGTCGCGAAACGCTGTCGCCGTCACCTTGATAGTTCTTGGCTGCATTGATGCCACCCTGAGCAGCAATCGAGTGGGCGCGGCGCGGGGAGTCATGAAAAGTAAATGCGTCGACGCGATAGCCGAGTTCGGCAAGCGATGCAGCAGCAGCAGCACCGGCCAGACCAGTGCCAACCACGATGATCTTGAACTTGCGCTTGTTGCTTGGGTTAACGAGCTTGGCATTGGCCTTGAAGTTGTCCCACTTGTCGGCCAGCGCGCCGTCGGGGACCTTGGAGATCAACTTGGTGTCGGTGGGGCGATCCTGCAACATGGTCATAAATGTGCCTTCCTTAGACGCTGACTATTCCGAGGGTGACCGCGATAGGAAACGAAATATTGCCGATAACCACCACGGCTGCAAACCCGCGGGCGAATGCGGTGCGCCAGGCGTTGAAGCGAGGGTTGTTCCAACCCAATGACTGAAAGATGCTCCAGGCGCCGTGGGTGAGGTGCAGCCCGAGCAACAAGTTGGCCACCACATAGAACAACGCCACTGGCCAACGCTCGAAGCTACGCACCACGTTGGCATAGACCTCGCTGCGCACGAATTCGCCATCGGCACCAACCGTATTGACCACGCCGAAAGTGAGGTCGAGCAAATGCCAGACAATGAACAGCAACACAACGATGCCCGACAAGCGCATTGAGCGACTGGCTAGTGATGCTTCCTGATAATCGCGGGCACTTTGATAACGCACTGAGCGAGCATGACGATTCAACACGGTGAGCGACCACGCCGCATGCAAATGCAGTGCCAACATGCCGAGCAAACCGGCACGCAGAATCCACAACACCGACTCTTTGGGTGCCAGTGGGTACAGCAACTTTTTCAAAAACTCGGCATACTCATTGAGCTCAACGGCACCGAGATACATCTTGGTGTTGCCAATCATGTGGAAGAGCACAAAACCCATGAGTGCAATACCAGAGATGGCCATTGCATACTTTTTGCCTACTGCGGTGCCATACAGATCAAGCAGGAATGGGCGCCTCGGGCGAGGCGCTGCTGCAGTTCCTGTCACGGGCTGGCGCGAGGGCGTGGTGGTGCTCATGAGTTTGGAAGAAGTCCGACCTGAGACGCTAGTTCTCAAAACCTTGCGCTGCGAATCTGGCGGTGATTTGTCGGCGTGAAGCCTGTCTCAACAAGCCTGCTTCAACAAGCCCTTTCGTGATGATTCAGCGACGAGGCTCACAATTCTCTACACTCATGCGAGCCCATAAATTGGGGTTTGCCCTCTGGCAACCCCCCTCGTAGTAAGGACATCCATCACGTGATTACTCTTTTGGCATCTGAAGGCGGCTGGCAGGACTTCACCCTGCGCGGCGGCGAATGGCTAGTGCTCGCGCTCTCTGGCGCGGCATCACTCCTGGCGATTGCCGTGGGGTTCTATCTAGCAAAGTCTGTTCTTGCAGAAGATGAAGGCACACCCAAGATGAAGGAAATTGCCACGGCGATCCAAGTCGGTGCGATGGCATATCTCACGCGTCAATTCCGCACCATCGGGATGATCCTTATTCCAGTGGCCATCATCGTGTTCGTCACTTCGGTGTCGATTGAGCGAAAAGATGGCACTGAGGCTCTGAGCTTCATTTCATCGGGCGTCTTTCGCACCTTGGCTTTCTTGCTGGGTTGCGTGGCCTCGGGGCTTACGGGTTACATCGGAATGACTCTGGCTACACGAGGCAACGTGCGCACGGCTGCTGCAGCACGCCGCGGCTCGATGCGTGAAGCACTCGGGGTCGCATTTCGCACGGGTGGTGTGGCTGGCATGTTCACCGTTGGTCTTGGTTTGCTTGGGGCCACAGTCATCATTGCGTTGTTCCAAAACACGTCATCCGCGATGCTCGTGGGTTTCGGTTTCGGTGGCTCACTGATTGCGTTGTTTTTGCGCGTCGGTGGCGGCATCTTCACGAAGGCTGCTGACGTTGGCGCCGACTTGGTGGGCAAAATTGAAGCTGGCATTCCCGAGGACGACCCACGCAACCCGGCCGTTATCGCCGACAACGTGGGCGACAACGTGGGCGACTGCGCCGGAATGGCTGCTGACTTGTTTGAAAGTTACGAAGTCACTCTGGTGGCGTCGATCATTCTCGGTGTTGCTGCGTTCAACTCGATTGGTTTGAACCCCGCACTTGGCCTCGTGTTTCCATTGGCTGCGCGTGCCATCGGTGTGATTGCCTCGATTGCTGGCGTGTTCGCCGTGCGAGCCAAAGAAGGCGAAATGAACGCACTGAAGCCGATCAACCGCGGCTTTTTGACTGCTGGCATCATCACTGTGATCGGCACACTCATTTTGTCGACGTACTACATCGGCAACCCAGCTGTAGGCACTTTGTCCAAATTTGGAACGAAGGAAGTCTTGGTTTCAGGAATTGGCTGGCGCGTCTTTGGTGCCGTGTTGATTGGTCTTGTCTTGGCCCAAGTGCTGAGCCGTCTGACGGAATATTTCACTGGTACGGAATATGGCCCAGTGAAAGAAATCGCCGAATCAGCCGAAACTGGCCCTGCAACCGTGGTGTTGTCAGGTACAGCATCTGGGCTTGAATCATCGGTATACGCCATCATCTGCATCGCTGTTTCACTCGGCGGCACACTCTGGTTAGGTGGTGGCAATATCTTGCTGTCGCTGTATCTCGTGGCGTTGTGTGGCATGGGTATGTTGGCCACAACAGGTGTCATCGTTTCAGAAGACACCTTCGGCCCAGTGGCTGACAATGCTGCCGGTATTGCCGAAATGGCGGGCGAATTCGAGGGCGAATCACGCAAGATTCTGGTGAGCCTCGATGCCGTCGGCAACACCACCAAAGCAGTTACCAAGGGCTTTGCAATCGGTTCGGCTGTTATCGCCGCCGTGGCGCTCTTTGCTGCCTACATCGAAACCATCGCTGGTGAACTCCAGCTGAAAGATGCGGCAGGAAAACTGCTCGAGGGTGACCTCATCTTCTTGGCCCCTGAAACACAAATCAACGTTGCGGATGTGAAGACCTTCATCGGTTTGCTCGTCGGTGGGTCGATTGCGTTCATGTTCTCGGCACTCGCGATTCGCGCAGTAGGTCGCACGGCCGGTGTCGTTGTACAAGAAGTGCGCAAGCAGTTTGCTGACGGCGGCATCATGGCCGGCACCAAACAGCCTGACTACGGCCCGGTTATCGACATCTGCACGGCTGCCTCGTTGCGCGAGCTCACGACGCCTGCCTTGCTTGCTGTGTTGACACCAGTCATCGTTGGCTTCGGTATCAACTACTTCGCACTTGGTGCGTTCTTGGCGGCAGTAATCCTCACCGGTCAGCTCATGGCCAACTACCTCAGCAATGCTGGTGGTGCATGGGACAACGCCAAGAAGTTCATCGAGGACGGCCATCACGGCGGTAAGGGTTCAAACGCTCACAAAGCAGCCGTCATCGGCGACACGGTGGGCGACCCGTTCAAAGACACCGCTGGCCCAGCACTCAACCCGCTGATCAAAGTGATGAACCTCGTGTCGTTGTTGATCTTGCCCGCAATCATCAACTTGCGCGACAACGACGGTGCCCGCTACGCAATTGCAGGCATCTCGCTGGCCATCTTGGTGGCATCAATTGTGCGCTCTAGCCGCAAGACGGTGAGCTTTCAGGCTGCATGACCGCCACTGATCCACTCGTCGTGCAGTATCTGAGCGACGAGTGGATCTCGGCTGTTGCCCAAGAAATTGCCACTGATGCAACAATCAAAGTTGCAGCGATCGAGCATTCGGTATCCATTTCCCAGTTAGTGACTGGCACACCGTTCGGTGATGTCAACTACCACCTTGTTTGCAGCGACGGTGTGGTGCATTTCAAAAAAGGTGCATCACCATCTGATGTGGCGTTCACGCAAACTTACGCCACGGCGGTCGGGGTGGCTACGGGCAACATCAACGCTGCCGATGCATTCATCAACGGGCACGTGCGGTTTCAAGGCGACCATCAACGACTAATTGACGCCCAACCATTGTTTGCCGCACTCGACGCGGTGTTCGCCCGCGTGCGCCTGCGCACTGCGTTTAGTTAAATCAGGCCGAGGGCCCGCACCGCTTCGCGCTCTTCTTGCAACTCGGCAACCGAAGCGTCGATCTTGACGCGGCTGTAGTCATCGATGGCCAAACCCTGCACGATGCTGTATGAACCGTTGGCGCAAGTGCACGGAAACGACGACACCAAACCTTCGGGCACGCCATACGAACCATCGCTTGGCACCGACATGCTCACCCAGTCGCCTGGTGCAGTGCCGAGGGCCCATGAACGCACGTGATCAATTGCGGCATTGGCCGCAGACGCTGCCGAAGATGCACCGCGTGCTTTGATCACCGCAGCACCACGCTTGGCCACCGTTGGAATGTAGGTCTGATCAAGCCAAGCATCGTCGTTGACCAACGACTTGGCTGGCTTACCATCGACTTCGCAATACGACAGGTCGGGATACTGCGTTGTGGAGTGGTTACCCCAGATGGTCATCTTTTTTACTGAGGCAACGGGGCGGTTCACCCGAGTTGCGAGCTGCGAAATGGCGCGATTGTGGTCAAGTCGAGTCATGGCGGTGAACTGACGCGGGTCGATGCCTGACGCATTGTTGAGGGCAATCAACGCGTTGGTGTTTGCCGGGTTGCCCACCACCAACACCTTCACATCTTTTTTGGCATTTTTGCCGATGGCCTGACCTTGTGGCTTAAAGATGCCGCCGTTGGCCGACAACAAATCTTTGCGCTCCATGCCGTCTTTGCGTGGCATTGCACCAACCAGCAACGCCACGTCGGCATCTCCGAATGCGATGTTTGCATCATCAGTGAGCACGACATCCTGCAACAGTGGGAACGCACAATCGTCGAGCTCCATCTTCACGCCACCCAAGGCGCCCAATGCTGGGGTGATCTCCAGCAACTGCAAAATGATTGGCGTCGTAGGGCCGAGCATGGCACCCGAAGCGATACGAAAAATCAGGCTGTAGCCGATCTGGCCGGCGGCGCCGGTAACGGCGACTCGAATTGGACTTGTCACGGGGGGACACCCTAGACGATTCACCGCAACCGCGCGAGAACGGTGCTACAGCCGCCCAACAGACTGCATAATCAAGTCGGCGTAAAAGCGTGCGCCGACTGGCCGCAGATGCGTTTGATCTGAATACAAATATTCGGGATATTGGCCCACAATCGCGTGCCAATCAAGCACTTTCACGTTGGCGTACTTGGTGGGCAACGCGTTGATTAGGCGATTGTTAATGGTTTGTCGCGGTTCACTTGGCACATGAACGGTCAAGAACACCACCAACGGCGTGTCGCTCAGCGTTGACATGATTTCGTCAAAGACAGCTTCAGTGGCGGTGTTGTTCGTGCCGAGATGGATCACCACAATCGAACCCAAGCGACGAGTGGACTTCAGATAATTCACGATCTCCAGCGCCTGCCGCACGGGGCGACTCTTGAGGGCATCCACCGTGGCACCTCGGGAAGACAACTCGCGGGCTGCACCCAACATGACCGAGTCGCCAATCGCAAGCACATCAATGAGCTGACCATCAAGCGTTGTCGTTGCAGTGACGCCGCCACCAGTGATGATTACCGGATCATTCTGCGCTAAGGCGGTCGGTGTTGTTTGATTGCCCAGCACGTTGACAACTGCCGATTCGCTGTCGGCCAGGCTCTGGCTGATGTCGTTTAATCTCACATCAGCCGTTGCCACGCTGAACAGCGCAAATGCCGGCAAGACAGCACCGAAAGCCAGCACCCCAGCGCGACGGCGCAGTACGGCTGGTGAAATTGGTGTGCCAAGTTGGCGCTCTGCTCGACGACTCCGCCACCAGGCCCCAAACCGACCATCACGAACCGGAATTTCTACATATCGGAACGACAGTTCGCACAGAGCCAACGACAACAGCACCAACAGCACGAACTCGTATGGCGTCAAACCCTGCCCGGCAAAGCGGCGATACATCTGAAAAACGGGCCAGTGATACAGATACAAACCGTATGAGCGCTGCCCGATATATGTCATCACGCGATTGCCAAGCAATGTATGGGTCATGGTGGCGGTCGGATGCACTGCAGCAGCAATCACAGCAACGCTGCTCACACCAACAAAAAAGAACCCACCACGAAACAACAAGTCATAACCCGTCGTGCCGACATCGGTGACTTCTACGACGTCGCGAAACACTGCAGCCGAAATCGCCAATCCTCCGAACCCGGCCAGCGAAATGGCATCAAGCAACTTGCCGCGGGTGCCAATTGGTGAGGTCTGCAGCAGCCACGGGCGCCAGAACACTGCAAGTGCGGCGCCGAGAAACAAGCCGCCTGCTCGGGTAAACGTGCCCAAAAAGAGAAAATCGATGCGTGAGACGGCTTTGCCCAAAAAGGCCATGTACTGCTCTGGGGTTTCGCTCACGGTTGCAATTGGCCCACTGCGATAGGTGAACGCTACGAAAATGGCAATCGCAGCGGATGTAGCGATGAACAACAACCCCACGAGTGGCATGCGGCGACGGGCGAATCGGGTGAAAACAAACATGATCAACGGCCAGATCACATAGAACTGTTCTTCGACCGCCAGCGACCACAAGTGGCGCAGCGGCACGAAATCAAAGGCGGTGAAGTACGAGGTTCCTACCCAAATCTGAAACCAATTGAAGCCATAAAACACGGCAGCGATGATGTCGCCACGCAAATTACCCAGCATGGCGCGCTCAAACAACGAGCAATAAATCGCGACACCAACAAGCAGCAACCACATTGCTGGCAGCAAGCGCCTAGCCCGCCGCAGCCAAAACTGCTTCAGGCTGATGCTGCCGTCTCGTTCAGATTCAGCAATGAGCAGCGAGGTGATTAAAAAACCACTGATGACAAAAAAGACCTCAACCCCAAGAAAGCCGCCACCCAGCCACGACTTGTTGGCGTGATACACGATCACGGCGCCAACGGCGAGCGCACGTACACCATCAAGGGCCGGCAGATAGCCGAGCAGGCTTGGGCGTTTTTCCGCCTTGGCCGAACTCACGCTTGGCCGAGACCCATGTTGACCGCAATTTCACGTGCAGCCACGGATCGATTCAAGGTGTAAATGTGTAAGCCTGGCGCACCCGCCGCCATGAGCTCGGCGCACAACTGCGTGGCGATTTCTACGCCTGCTTTGCGAATATCGGCCGGGCTTTCGAGCGGCGCCAAGCAATCTGTGAGCCACTGCGGAAGCTCGCTACCCGACATCTGCGCCATGCGCGCAACCTGGGCTTTGTTGGTCACCGGCATCACCCCAGGCAACACTGGCTTGTGCACGCCGAGTGCACCCAGCTCGTCAATCAACCGTCGATAGTGATCAACATCAAAGAAGAACTGGGTCATTGCAAAATCGGCAAGGCGAAGTTTGTCGGCCAGATGTCGGCGATCCGACTCGCGCGACATCGACCGCGGATGCACCTCGGGGTGTGCAGCAACCCCGATGCAGATATCAAAGTTGGCGCGCACGTATTCCACCAAGTCTTGGGCATAACGAAAGTCGCTCGGGCCTAGTTGGGTGGGGTCGGCTGGAATATCGCCACCCAGGGCGAGGATACTCTCGACGCCTGCTGCTTTGTACTCCCCCAACAACGCACTGATTTCTTCGCGGGTGTGCCCCACACAAGTGAGGTGGGCCACCGGTGGAACCGAACCATTGCGGGCCAACGCCACCACCACGTCGCGAGTGCGAGTGCGCTCACCGCCCTGTGCCCCATAGGTAACTGAAAAGAAATTGGGCTGCAACGGTGTGAGTTCGTTGATGGTGTCGTTGAGTTGCGCTTGAGCTTCATCGGTCTTGGGTGGAAAAAACTCGAACGAAAACGTTTGACCACGCGCAAGTAGTTCGTCGACACGCATATCGGTATCAAATGCTACGGAAGTAGCAGGCGCTAACTGAGCGAAGCGATAATCTGCGCCATTAACTGCCCGGCTTCCGTTGGGTTGGCGCCAATCTGCACACCAGCGGCACGTAATGCATCCATCTTGCCCTGTGCCGTGCCTTTGCCACCCGACACGATTGCCCCTGCATGACCCATTTTTTTGCCGGCAGGTGCGGTCACACCGGCGATGTATGCACTCATCGGTTTGGTGACATGCGCCTTGATAAATTCGGCGGCCTCTTCTTCGGCTGAACCGCCGATTTCGCCAATCATCAAAATGGCGCTGGTCTCGGGGTCGTTTTGAAACTCGGCCAAGCAATCCACGAACGACGTACCCGGCACGGGATCACCACCAATGCCGACGCAGGTGGTCACGCCTATTCCCTGCTGCTTCAGTTCGAACAACGCTTGGTAGGTGAGCGTGCCGGAGCGCGACACGATGCCAACATTCTTGCCACCTGGGGTTGGTGCCTGGGCAATTTCGCCAGCGGTAATGCCGATGTTGCAGCGTCCTGGGCTGATGATGCCTGGGCAGTTGGGCCCGAGCAGTCGCGTGTTCGGAAAGTCGCGCTTGAGTGTGGCATAGACCCGTGCTTCATCTTGAGCGGGCACACCTTCAGTGATGCAGACGATGAATCTCACACCGGCTGCGGCGGCCTCCAAGATTGCAGCAGGGGCCGCTTTGGGCGGCACTGCCACGAATGATGCGTCGGCACCAGTGGCCTTGACAGCATCAGCAACACTGTCAAAAACGGGAATTCCTTCGACGTCTTGTCCGCCTTTGCCTGGGGTCACGCCACCCACCACGTTGGTGCCATAGGCGCGGTTGCGCAAACCATGGAACTTGCCTTGACCACCAGTGAGGCCCTGCACGATTACTTTCGTGTGCTCGTTGACGAAAATTGCCATGACTAGACCACCTTTGCGTTTGCGATATCGACTGCCGCACGTGCTGCTTCGAGCATGGTCGGCTTGGAAATGAGTTTGCTGGCCGGGATACCCGCATCGAGCAGAATCTGGCGGCCCGCATCGGCGTTGGTGCCGTCGAGACGGATCACGATTGGTGCGCGCAGTTCTACACGTCGCATGGCCTCGACAATGCCCTTGGCGACTTCGTCACCGCGGGTGATACCGCCGAAGATGTTGATGAAAATGCTCTTGACATTGGTGTCAAAGTTGATGACCTCGAGCGCCGCCGTCATAAGTTCGGCATTCGCTCCGCCGCCGATGTCCAAAAAGTTCGCTGCTGAGCCACCAGCCTGGCTCACCACGTCGAGCGTGCTCATGGCAAGGCCAGCACCGTTGGCAATGACGCCGACTGTGCCATCAAGGCCGATGTATTGCAGGTCTTTTTCGCGCGCTAGGCGTTCGCGATCGTCGAGCTCTTCTGTATCGCGATATTCCTGCCACTCGGGGTGACGAAACAGGGCGTTGGCATCAAGACTGACTTTGGCGTCGAGTGCGTGCACCTCGCCGGTGGGCTTCAAGATCAACGGGTTGATTTCAGCCAAGTCGCA
>Ga0222713_10002554_pt1 | contig 19373 bp, 19 predicted proteins | sample C33_649DmetaG_FD_165061 | JGI IMG/M metagenome (GOLD analysis project Ga0222713, IMG submission 165061) | Estuarine water microbial communities from San Francisco Bay, California, United States - C33_649D | ecosystem: Environmental > Aquatic > Marine > Unclassified | place: USA: California...
CAAAGATTCAGCCCAAAAACAGCTGTCTTCTATCAGCTCAATGATATGTTCCTAAAAGAAGATGCCATCAATGAACTACTTCAGAGCTTGGAAACAAAAAAGAGTGGTCAAAAACAGGCAGAGGCTCTTTTAAAACTGCTGGATCTTGGTCGTTATGAAGGGTCATCAATGATCCCGGTAATGAAGAAAGAACTCAGTCAATCTGGAGTCTCCGATTCTACCTTGAGAACTCTTGAAAAGAATGGATTCGTTCTCTCTGAAAAGTACGAGATCGGAAGATTTAATGATTCTGTTGATTCAACGGATGTCTTTAAACCTTTAAGCAAGGAACAACAACATGCGCTTGAGCAGATCGAAAGTAATTTTGAGAGGACAAATACAGTTTTGTTGCATGGTGTAACCGGTTCAGGAAAAACGGAGATATATGTCCAGCTCATCCAACAACAGTTAGATTTAGGCAAACAAATATTATTTCTTTTACCCGAAATAGCCCTAACGACTCAATTAATTCAACGACTTTCTAAATATTTTGGTGAACAGATTGGAGTTTATCATTCGAAGTTTAACCAAAACGAACGCGTTGAGATCTGGAATCATGTCTTAAACAACAATCCAGATCGATTCAGAATAATTCTTGGAGCGAGATCATCTGTTTTCTTACCATTCAGGGACCTGGGACTGATCATAGTGGATGAGGAACATGAAAACACATTCAAGCAGTATGATCCTTCACCTCGTTACAATGCAAGAGACACTGCCATTGTTCTGGGAGCAATGCACAAGGCGAAAGTCCTTCTTGGATCAGCCACACCTTCAATGGAAAGTTATTTCAATGCCAAAAACGGAAAATACGGTATGGTTGAGCTCAATTCGAGATACGGTGATATAACGCTCCCGGAGGTATTTGTAGCAGATATCAAAAAGGAAAGAAGACAAAAAACAATGGAGTCACATTATTCTTCTTTCTTGCTTGATCACATGAAAAACGCATTGAACAACAATGAGCAAATCATTTTATTCCAGAACAGAAGAGGATATACACCACTTTGGTCATGTGAGATCTGTAATTGGACACCAAAATGCAAGAATTGTGATGTAAGCCTGACCTATCATAAACATTCGAACACGCTCAAATGCCATTATTGTAGCAGCATCACTCCCCCAATGGGAACATGCTCAGCGTGTGGAAGTAACCGCCTCAAGATGATCGGTTTCGGAACTGAAAAGATAGAGGATGAGCTTCAACTTATATTCCCTGACAAGATCATACAACGAATGGATCTTGACAGCACAAGATCGAAGAATGCCTATGAAAATATCATACAGGACTTTTCTGAAGGGAAAGTGGATATTTTAATCGGAACTCAAATGGTCACCAAAGGATTGGACTTTGACAATGTTAGTCTTGTGGGAATCCTTGATGCCGACATGTTGTTGAATAGACCTGATTTTAGAGCTTTGGAGCGTTCTTTTCAGTTGATGACCCAAGTTGCAGGTAGAGCTGGAAGAAAACATAAAAGAGGCCAGGTTATTATTCAATCTGGTGATCCAGAAAACTGGGTGATCCGTAAAGTGATCGACCATGATTTTATTGGTTTTTATGAAAGTGAAATTCTCGAACGAAGAAATTTCCATTATCCCCCGTTCTATAAGGTCATCAATATCACCTTAAAACATAAAGACCCAGACTTGCTAGATAGTGTTACCAATTCTTTTGCGCTTGAACTCAGAAGAGTGTTCAACGAAAGAGTCCTTGGCCCGGATTACCCATTGATTAGAAGGATCAATAACCTTTATCAGAAAAATGTAATGCTTAAGATCGAAAGGGAGCTGTCGGATAAAAAAATAAAGGAACGCCTCCAGCAACTAATTGATGCTTTCTATGGCGTTCCCTTAAACAAATCGATTCGAATGATCGTAGACGTAGATCCCGCTTAACCTAGGTATGATTTTAACATCCGGCTTCGGGAAGTATGCTTCAATCTTCGAATTGCTTTTTCTTTAATTTGTCTTACTCTTTCACGAGTGAGATCGAATCGTTCACCAATTTCTTCAAGAGTCATTGGATGTTTTCCATTCAATCCATAATACAAACGAACTACATCACCTTCACGCTGAGTAAGAGTAGATAATGACCGTTCGATGTCCTTTCTTAATGATTCTACAACCAGTTCTTTGTCGGGTCCAGGCAACGAATCGTTGAGAAGTACATCATACATACTCGATGAACTTTCATCACCCTCCACCAATGGCGCATCCATAGATACGTGTCGACCTGAATTCGAAAGAGATTGCTTTACTTCTTCTGTTGTACATTCAAGGTACTCAGCCAATTCTTCTGCTGAAGGCGGTCTTTCAAATTGTTGTTCAAGTTCAGAAAATGCGCGATTGATCTTATTGATTGTACCGATTTTATTCAAAGGTAAACGCACAATTCTGGCTTGTTCTGCCAACGCTTGAAGTATCGATTGTCTGATCCACCAAACGGCGTATGAAATAAATTTAAAACCTCTAGTTTCATCAAATCTTTCGGCTGCCTTGATCAATCCAAGATTTCCTTCATTGATAAGATCTGGTAGCGAAAGACCCTGATTCTGATATTGTTTAGAGACAGAAACCACAAATCGTAAATTTGCTTTTGTTAATCGCTCCAATGCTAAACGGTCTCCTTCACGAATACGTCTTGCCAATTCCACCTCCTCATCAGCTGTTATCAGATCTACCCGACCAATTTCCTGCAAGTACTTATCCAGAGAAGCTGTCTCTCTGTTTGTGACCTGCTTTGTGATTTTTAGCTGTCTCATTTTGTTGGGTTTTAGTTAAACTGTTCAAGTATATAACGATTAATTTAATGAATGGTTGGGGTTTTTACCATAAAAAAACTTTAAATGTGATAACAAATGAATATACGGTACTTTCCAATGAATATTCCGTTCAAACTTGTTAGTAACGCGTTCAAGTCAGTTAGTTTCATAATTTTGCCAAATGAAAATTCTAATGGTTTGTCTTGGAAACATTTGTCGGTCACCAATGGCTGACGGAATACTGCGAAAGAAAGTAAACGATCTGAATCTGGATGTGGCCATAGATTCAGCCGGTACAGCGGGATATCACATTGGTGAAAAACCAGATCCAAGAATGAGACAAACTGCTAGGTCCTTCGGTGTTGACATTGAAGGCCTTCGAGCACGCCAATTTTCGAAAGAAGATTTTAAAGATTTCGATCGAATCTATGCGATGGATAAGAGTAATTTAAGGAATATTTTAAGTCTTGCAGAAAGTGAATCAGATCGACAAAAAGTGAAGCTAATTCTTAACGAATTGTATCCCGGACAAGACAAAGAAGTACCCGATCCATACTACGGTGGAGAAGAAGGATTTATTGAAGTGTATACGATGTTGGATCAAGCAACCGACATCATCATCAAACAAATAACAAAGTGAGAGGAAAACTCTATTTAATACCGAATACATTAGGTGGCGAAACACTATCTAACATACTTCCACAGGAAGTTATCGATACAAGCACAAAAATCAGATTTTTTGCTGTCGAAGAGCTACGTTCAGCAAGAAGATTACTTCGTAAAATGGACAGAGAGTTTCCTATAGATTCGTCTACATTCATTGAACTGAACAAAAGAACCGAAAAACCTTCTCTTTATTTTCTAATCCAACAATTGAAAAAGGGTATTGATGTTGGGATCATCTCTGAAGCAGGTTGTCCCGGAATTGCGGATCCTGGTGCCGTATTGGTTGCTATGGCACATGAAGAGGGTATAGAAGTCTCTCCTCTGGTTGGACCTTCATCCATTCTTTTGGCTCTTATCGGAAGTGGATTCTCAGGACAAAAGTTCACCTTTCATGGTTATTTACCGAAAGAACGAAAAGACAGAATAAAATCACTCAAGGATTTTGAAGCGGATAGTAGAAGACATGGACATACACACATTTTCATGGATACTCCTTTCAGGAACATGAATGTTTTGGACGACCTTCTGAATGAACTTTCAGATCCAACTGAATTGTGCATTGCATCAAATCTTACATTGTTGGATCAGCGAATTAAAACTATGTCAGTAAAAAACTGGCGGGAAAATGCATATGATCTTGCCAAGATACCTGCGATGTTTCTTATCGGAAAATCAGAATGATCATTTGAAGCCTCGTTGCTTCTTGATCGCCTCATAGGAATCCTGAATTTTCTGAAATTTCTCCTTGGCTCCTTGTTGGTATTCTTCCCCCATCTGTGCCACTTTATCCGGGTGAAATTTAATCGCCATCTGTCGGTAAGCTTTCTTGATCTCGTCGTCAGAGGCATTTGGTTCAATTCCCAGTACACGATAATCAGAATTCGTGTCTCTATAGAACATGTTCTTAATACTCTCAAATTCCACCTTTGGAATTCCCATCTTCACGGAAAGATCTTGGATCACATTGATCTCTGTGTCAGATACATGACCATCAGCTTTTGCAATCCCAAACAAATAGTGAATCAGCTGTACACGAACTTCAGGTTGCATTCTCATTCGAATATCTGAGCAGATCTGGTCTAATGGTATTTGTCCCGAATCAAGGAATCTTTTGAGGGTTTGAAGATGCTCTCTATTAAATTGTGGACCAAACTGACGAGCAAAAAAGTTTTTAACGTAATCAAGCTCAGATTTCATAACTTTCCCATCCGCTTTCATTACAGCTGCCGAAAGCGCCATCAACATAGTAGCCACATCGCTTACAGCTGTTCTTTGCTGGTAATAATTGAAAAGGTCTTCAGAAGACATTCTCCTTCCTCCTTCTCCAGAGGCTCTCGCCATAACCTGCTGGTAATTATCAATGAAAGAACCGACGATGAACCCGATCAATCCCATGAATAAGCTTCTTCCAAAAAGAAAGTAGCTACCAATACCAATAATCCACTTAAACAAATGATTTAAAAATTAACAGGGGATAATGACCCCTGCGAAGTTATTGTAAATGTTCTATGTTCCTTTCAATGAAGGAATTTAATGCCTCTCCTTTCAACATTCCTTGTGAAAGTAATGTTAGATCGACAAGCTGCTTCACCATTTCAGATTGATCCTCTTCTGACTTTGAAAGGATCATGCCTACTTTAGGGTGGTTCGCATTTACCTGAACATTATACATTTCTGGAAATGCACCGTAAAAACCGCCTCCACCTAAGCGCTGCTGCTCCATCATTCTTCTGATAAACTCAGGCTGAGTAATGATCAGAGGCGCCTCATCTTCACTCATGCTTTCTACCTTTACCGTATATTTTTCTTTGTTCAGAGCATTTTCAAAAAGGGGCTTTAACTTTTCCTCTTCTTCTTTCGATAATTTACTAGGAATTTCATCCGTCTTCTTGATCAGATTATCCAGAGAGTCTGAATCCACCCTTGCAAAACTGATGTTTTCAATTTCCTGTTCAAGCTTTGCGATCCAGTGAGGCACAAGAGGACCATCCAGGATAAGAACATCGTAACCTCTGTCTCTGGCTTTTTTCACGAAGCTGAAATGGCCCTCGGCATCATTCGTATATAATACAACCGTCTTTCCGTCTTTATCGGTCTGTAGCGCTTTTATCTTTTCTTTATATTCTTCAATTGTTGAATATACTCCGTCACTGCTTTTGACAAGGGAGAATCCTTTCGCTTTTTCGGCAAATTTTTCATCCGATAATGTTCCATACTGAATGAAAATTTGAAGATCTTCCCATTTTGACTCAAAATCTGCGCGATCTTTCTTGAACATATCAGAAAGTTTATCCGCTACCTTTTTGGTAATGTGCGATGAAATCTTCTTAACATTCCCATCGGATTGCAAATAAGATCTTGATACATTCAAAGGGATATCCGGAGAATCAATAACTCCATGGAGTAACGTAAGAAACTCAGGAACAATCTCTTCTACGCTATCCGTAATAAATACCTGGTTTGAATAAAGATTGATCTTATTTCTCTGAACTTCAACGTTCTCCTTGATCTTTGGGAAGTAAAGTATTCCTGTCAAATTGAATGGATAATCTACATTCAAATGAATATGAAACAATGGATCCTCGAAAGTCATTGGGTAAAGCTCCCTATAGAACGTTGCGTAATCCTCATCTTTAAGATCGACAGGAGCCTTTGTCCACGCCGGAGCTGTGTTGTTGATCTGATTAGGAACTTCGACTGCTACCCTCTTCAATTTACCATTTTCATCTTTTTCACCTTCTGGTGAATCAATGTACTCCGTCTTATTTCCAAAGAAAACCGGAACTGGCAGAAACTTACAATACTTGGTTAAAATTCCTTCAACTCTTGATTTTTCAAGAAATTCAATCGAATCTTCTGCGATGTGAAGAATAATGTCTGTTCCTCTATCCTTTTTTTCAATTTCTGTAATGATATATTCCGGAGATCCATTACTTTCCCACTGCACTGCTTTTGCACCTTCGTGTCTCGATAATGTTCGGATCTGCACCTTCTCTGCAACCATGAAAGCGGAATAAAACCCTAATCCAAAATGACCAATGATCTGCTCAGCCCCCTCTTTACCTTTATACTGTTGAACAAATTCTTCGGCACCGGAAAATGCGATCTGATTAATGTACTTATCGATTTCATCAGCTGTCATTCCAATTCCTTCATCCCTGATCGTCAGTGTTTTGTTCTCTTTATCAAGAATTACTTCCACTTTTAATTCACCAAGATCTCCTTTATACTCGCCGTTTGCCGCCAAAACTTTAAGTTTCTGACTAGCGTCTACAGCATTTGAGACCAATTCTCTTAAAAAGATTTCATGGTCTGAATAAAGAAACTTTTTAATGATCGGAAAGATATTTTCCGTTTGCACGTTGATCTGCCCTGTTCGCATAATAATTTCAATTTTACTGTGCATTTTTCAATCATTGTGCCATGGTCATTTTACTGACATAATGACCTGAATCAAAGACAAATTGACCACAATCAATCCGCAGTTATTGCTATTTTTACGCCAAATTGATAGTGTGCTATTTTACGATTTCTTCATTTTCCTGCTCATCTTCCTGGCATTCAGATATATTGGTGTCATTAAAATAAAAGATTTAGGGAATTGGACTTTTTCATTTGCCTATCTTATCAAGGTTTTAGCTGGTATTTTTTTCATTTTTATCTATTCTGTCCATTACGGCAGAGGGGCACTTTCTGCTGACGCTGGTGCCTTTATGAGAGAAAGCCGGATCGTTTATGATGTTTTTAGCATATCTCCAATCGATTATCTCAAACTTTTGACAGGAATTGGTGAATCTAAAGAAATCATTCATCATTACTTATCCCAAACCAATCACTGGGATGTTGGTAATCTAACCCTGATCAATGATTCAAAAAATGTGCTACGTGTGCACAGTCTGATCCATTTCATCTCTTTTCATCGTGAAACGGTACATATGCTAATTATAGCTGCAGTATCGTTACTTTCCACCAAACATCTTTATTTAACGTTCAAAAGGTTTACTTCCCTTAATCCAATTCCTTTTTTCTGGATCCTCATTCTTGTACCTAGTACTCTTTTCTGGACGTCTGGAATACTGAAAGAACCATTTATGTTTTTAGGAATAACCTTGCTCTTGAGAGCCTTTATAGATAATTCAATGCATAAAGTCAGGAAAATTTTGTTTGGTTTACTTGGACTTCTTTTAAGCTTTATGTTCAAACCGTATATCCTTTTTTGTGCCATACCCGCCTTTCTGTTTTACCTGATTCTCAAATACATCTCTCGTGGGAAGGTCATAGTTGCTTCCTTAGGCTTTCTAACAATCATCTGTGGGGCATATGTTGTTATTCCTTCGCTAACAAAAAATGTAGTTCACTATATATCCAGAAAACAGTTTGACTTCAATAATGTTGGAAAAGGAGGTGTCCATGTCTTGAGTGATTCATTGTACTATTATTTTACTCCTGACCAAAATAAACTACTTCGGTATGATCATAGCGATGTCTATCTCACCGAACCCACAGATGCGTTTATCATTTATTTTGGAAAAGTCAATAGACCGATACCTGTAAAGCTAAAACCAAACACCAAACCATGGAAGCTAGCCTTTCATTCGGTAGGTTGTGAAAGCTATATTGAACCGACACTTATACTTGAAGATCCGGCTCAAATGATCAAAAACATACCGGAAGCATTCTCTTTTAGTATGCTAAGACCTTTCCCTACAGATAAAGGCAGCTGGCTCAAATTCCCATCGTTTATTGAACTTTGGCTGATCTTCTTTGTGTTTGCATTTTCAATTCTACGGAGGAGATCGATCTCATTTGATGAAAAAAATATCTATTTTTCACTTGTTGTTTTTGCCCTGGCATTGTTCCTTTTAATCGGATGGACAACACCGGTAATTGGAGCAATTGCGAGATACAGATTTCCGGCTCAGCTGGCTCTTGTATTAGCTGCTTGCATAATAATTGATCCAAAAAAAATATTCAAACATGAATGATTACGTATTAATAACCGGTGCTACTTCTGGTTTCGGAGAGGCATGCGCTCTTCTATTTGCATCAAAAGGGTATCCATTGATCATCACCGGAAGAAGAGAGGAACGTCTTCTTTCTCTTCAGAATGAGTTGAAAGAAAAGTATAATGTGGATGTACATTCTCTTGTTATGGATGTTCGTGATGAACAAATGGTAAACAACGCCGTCATGTCTTTACCTGATCCAATCAAAAGTAATATCAGTATTCTAATAAATAATGCAGGCCTAGCAGTTGGCAGGGGTCCAATTGATTCGGGAATCACTGATGATTGGAATCGCATGATCGATACGAATGTAAAAGGACTACTTTATGTCACAAAAGCTGTGGTTCCATATTTAAAGCTTCAACCGGGTCGTCAAATCATTAATATCGCCAGCATTGCAGGAAAAGAAGTCTATCCTGGAGGAAATGTGTATTGTGCTTCAAAACATGCTGTCGATGCCCTTTCAAGAGCAATGCGTATCGATCTGGTGCATTATGGGATTAAGGTCACGAATATAGCACCTGGGGCTGCTGAAACAGAATTCTCCATCGTTCGATTCAAGGGTGATCAGAACACTGCAAATTCAGTATACGATGGTTATGATCCACTTGTCGCTCAGGACATTGCGGAAACCGTTTGGTTTGTTGCAAGCAGACCATCACACGTTACCATAAACGATATTGTCATAATGCCAACGGCACAAGCAAGTGCTGCGGTGTTAACCAAAAAATAGATTAACAGAGATGAGGATATTCTTACTAGTATTTGCGTTTCTCTCAATTACCGTTTCCTCTTGTAACAGCAAGAGAAATGAGAAAAAGATCAAGAAAGTCAAAGTCGAAAAAAGTAAACCTGAAGATCAATCGCTGAGAGAACCGGTCACTTTTTCGAGGCCCGGCGTAAATCTCCCCAATTCGGCACTTGCCGATTTCCAGAGGGCAAGCAAAAAACATAAACACCTTCCATTCTTGTGTATAACTCAAGACGGTAACTTATTTGTATCTGCCAATAAAAAATTTGATCTCAACTCCCTGCACGATCCCAAAGTACTCAAAACCTTAAAATTTGGATTAGTTGGATCTAACGGTGACACTTTATTGCCCACTGAATATTCAAAAATTGGGAATCCAGGTCAAATTGCATACGGTTACGTTGAAGTTAAAACCTCAAATGGCTATAGACTTTTTGACTATTTGAACAGACGATTTGTAGGATCAACATATGATCAGATCTTTCCTAGTCAAATTATGGGTTACCTGGCAATTGGTAAAAAAGGAGAGCTATATGAAAAATTGTATGATGATGGTACAGTAAAAAAAATTAACGAACAGGATTTCCCTGGATATAGATCTCTATTGCCTAACTTAAAAATAGACGTTCAATCAGAAGATTTTGGTCTTTGGATAAATACTGAATTGTTTATTGATCAATACAAAGAAGAAAATTACGCAGGTTTATATGTTAGTCCTTCATTCATTTATTCGCTTGGAGTGGTACCACAGTTTGTAACGGGTGTTATGTTGAAGGATTCATCACTCGGAATTGAAGAATTGAAAGCGAATAAAGTTCTGGCCAAGACAACTAAAAAGAACAACACCACGCTACTTTATTCATTTTATGAAAGAGGAGTTGATGGTCGCGGATGGATGACTGAAGAACAATATCTGGTATCAATTGATCAGAAAAACAAAGTGAAGAAAAAAGTAAAACTGAATGAATTCTCTGACTATAGTCTTCAGAACAAATGCAGTGAGTGCGGAGAGAATACTTTTTCATTCATTGGCGATTCAATTGCTGAAATTCAATACTGGATTTTTAACGATAATGAATATGCCAAAGTGGGAATGGACTCTTTGTTTGTCGCTATGACCATGTACAATTATTTCAAAATTAATGACAACGGATCCATCACGCCGCTTTATGCTGGATGCTTGTTCCCAATGGCGAGCGTCAAAAAACTTTCAGAAAAAGATTTAAGAGGTTGTTTTTTGAAGAATGATCAGCACATCAATAACATTACAAAATTCCCCGTTTCACCAAATTTCAGTAGTTGGGAGGATGACGGATACGATGGCTGGGTTGTTGAATACAATCAGCTAACTGCGAATGACATTCGCTATATGATCAATGAGATCTATGCCAGACATGGCTATATCTTTAGTGATCCTAAGATCAATTCACATTTTAGAACACTTTCATGGTATAAACCTAACTCTAAAAATATTGATCATCTTCTGACACCTATTGAAAAGCAAAACATTTATTTTCTTCAAAGTATAGAAAAGACCTTAAGGACAACAAATGAGTCTGATTTAAAACCTCAACGTCGAATTCTTGTCTGGGCTGGTTAAAACGATCGTTTCGATCATTACAGTAGGTATAGCCGGTCTCATTTTGTTTGGAGCGATAAGCTATTTACATCGAGTTGAGAAAACAGGATACCTACTTTTGATCCCTGACAATCAATTGAATTTGATACGATGGACAATTGGATTACATGGATTATCAGCCTTTATTTTGATCCTTTTTTCAAGTATTTTGATCTTTGGAAAAATAGAGAATAGTTGGCCAGAAATTCACAAAAAAATTGGTAAAACAACTATATTTTTGAGCATAATCATTCTAATTCCCACTGGTTATATATTGAGCTTTTTAAATACTTCTGGAGAAAAGGCATCCGTTCTATTCACCATTCTTACAACTCTTTGTCTGATAACTCTAGTTAATGGTTGGAGAAAAATCCGTTCCGGTGATCAAATGTCACATCACATCTGGATGAAACGTTATTATATTTTGCTAACAAGTGCCATTTGGTTGCGGATCAATATGTTTATTGCTTTCGTTTTTTTTACTCCTAATCAAGATATTTATTTCTACTGCGCTCTTTTAAGTTGGGTGCCACAATTAATTGTTTATGAGTTCTGGGAAGGTCATTTCAGAATTTGAGTGTAAGTTCGGTTGAGTTTAAGCACACTTTTGAATCTTGTCAATAAAAAAAGGTGGGAATTCCCACCTTCTCCATTTTCTTTCGAAATATCTTATTCCTTAGTTTCCTGAGGGAGAACAGTTCCTTTAATCGTAAGAACAATTGGTTCTGAAACATTTGATGTAACTGTAATGGTTTTCGTAAAGTTCCCTACACGTTTCGTGTCGTATTTTACTACGATCTTCGATTTCTTACCAGGCTTGATTGGCTCAGATGGCTTTTCAGCAGCTGTACAACCACAACTTGTTTGAACTCCCTGAATAATTGCTGGAATTTTAGAATCATTTTTGAATTCAAAAATAAATGACTCGTCCGAACCATAAGGAATGTCATTTCTAATGATCTCCAATTTTGTAAACGTAAGTCCTTTTGCAGGCTTCTTTACTTCTTTTTTTGTTTCTTTTACAGCTGTTTCCTGAGCAAATGACGGAGCTGCAAGAAGAACTATCAAGGCAACGAATAATGTTTTCATGTTAAATTGTTTTGATTCGTAAGATTACAACAAAAGTTTTACCAAAAATGAGTTTTAACAAAAAATTATTTCTCCAACGATTGGTATTTATCAAGAAGATAGTTTATGGTAAAGAAGGTATTTGATCGAATTGTTTTCAAATCTGAGTCAGAGAACCAGCGAATATCGGTAATACCCTCTTCAGATTGTGGAATACCTTTCGATAATCTGTTGGCAGATAGAAAGAACCAATGCGTTTTCTTAATTGTCGGTAATCCATCATAATAATACGTGTGAAGGGTTTCACAAATCTTGGAACGAATTTTCAGTCCTGAAATTCCACATTCCTCCTCGATTTCACGAATTGCTGCGTCTTTTATTTCCTCGCCTTCATCTACCTTTCCTTTCGGAATATCCCACTTTCCATTCCGGAAGATAAATAGATTTTTATTTTCTGCTCTAACAATTCCACCGGCCGCATCTACTTTTTCATGTTTTGAAAATATGGTTTCAAAATCATTTTGCAAATCATCCAATTCAATAGTAAGTTGAACAAATGGTTTTACCATTTTCACCTGTGGTATTATAAATTCAACATAAGGGTCCGTCATTTTTTTAAATTGATCTATCCCGTTGATAACACCTCTTTTTTGTGCAAAAATTACCTTTCTGTCGTCTATAAAAACTTCGTACATTTGGGCCGCTATGATAGTTAATAACGATAATGCCCTAAAGGTAGCCGAATTTCTTTTACAAGTTAAAGCAGTTAAATTGCAACCAAACGCTCCTTTTACATGGGCTTCCGGATGGAATTCACCTATTTATTGTGACAACAGAGTAACCCTTTCTTATCCAAATATTAGAACCTTTATTCGTCAATTGTATTCAGAATCGGTAATTGAATGTTTTGGAAAACCTGATGTCATTGCGGGAGTTGCCACTGGAGGGATTCCACAAGGGGCACTTATCGCTCAGGAGCTTGGTCTTCCATTTATTTACGTAAGAAGCTCAGCCAAAGAACACGGAATGGGAAATCAGGTTGAAGGTCATTTTGAAGAAGGCCAAAAGGTTGTTGTTGTTGAGGATCTAATCTCAACTGGAGGGAGCAGTATTAAGGCAATTGAAGCTTTGAAATCAGCAGGATTAGAAGTAAAAGGACTTGTGGCTACATTCACGTATGGATTTAAGATAGCTGATGTAAAATTCAAAGAAGCAAATTGTCCCTATATTACGCTTACCAACTATGATTTCTTAATCGAAGAAGCATTGCGCAAAGAGTACATTACAGAGAATGACCTCAAATCCTTAAGAGAATGGAAGGATCAACCTGAAACCTGGAAAAAATAATCATCATGAAGATCGATAGTAATAAGGTAATCGTTGCGGCAAATCGGGAAAAGATCCTTGAATTTTTGTTGAATGCTGAGAATCTTATTCATTTACTTCCGCAAGATAAGATTTCTGATTGGAAAGCGGTTCCTTCAGAATGTTCATTTAAAGTTCAGGGTGGAGTGCTTATTCCTCTAATCCACGACGGACAGGATGGACTGAATAAGATTTTCATGAAATCTGGACAGGGTGCACCTTTTTCGTTCAAACTGACTATTCATCTTCAAGATCAAGGTGATTCTACTGAGGGATACATTGAATTCGATGGCGACGTGAACATGTTCCTCAAAATGATGGTGGAAAAGCCTTTAACAGCGCTATTTAATCTGATGTCAGAAAAACTTAAAGAGTATTTCGCTTAAGAAATTTTACCTCTTTAAGGTCATATGGAGTTGTCTCGCCAGATCGGTTTTCGATCAACAAGTATCCTTGTGCATCTATACCTATGATCTTTCCTTCAAATGGTTCCGAGTTATCTTGATATAAACACCATTCATCGATCTGATAAAGCCTGGATAGGTAATTTTTCCTTAGTTTTTCAATGCCAAAACGGGTATACTCTTCGATTCTTTTTTCAATGCGTGAACAAAGGGACAAGGCAATTTCTTTCAAGGAATAAAATTCTCCATTGACTTGCCTAATCGAAATCGCTTCCAAACCTTCAAAATCAATCTGATTTACATTCAGCCCAATACCCAAAACGGTACTTGAAATCATCCCATTCGACACTTGATTTTCAATCAGCATTCCTGAAATTTTTTGATCTTTGACATAAATGTCATTCGGCCATTTGATCTTTGACGAAATGTTAAGGTCATTCAAAAAGTCCGAAACCGCTAAAGAACTGACAATAATCAAATCAAACTGATCTTTCGCTGACATATTGTCCTGAAGAAAAATAATTGACATTAAAAGGTTTAATCCCCCTGCAGAAGACCACTTAGCACCTCTTTGTCCCTTACCTTTTGTTTGCTCCTCTGCCAAAATTACCTGACCATGTATGGCTTTACCCTCCTTTATTAGGTTGGCAGCAAAATTGTTGGTGGAATCTACCGAATCAAGCGATATAATTGTTTTACCTATGTGCATAAACAAATCAAAGGTCAAGGGGGTTATACGGTTGAATAAAGTTAAAATTTAAAGTTAGATTTGTACAATCTAAAAACAGCGAATGCGTAAGGTATCAAAGGATGTTGACTCAAAAGTATTGTGTGATGCGATAGTGGAGGGAATGCAAGAAAACAAAGCTCAGGACATCGTAGTACTTGATCTAAGGGAAATCACAAATGCAGTATGTGACTTCTTTGTGATCTGCAGTGGTGAATCAAGCACTCAGGTGGAAGGTATAAGCAACACAGTGACAAGATACACGAGAAAAGAGTTAAAAGAAAAACCTTGCATATAGAAGGTAAGACGAATTCAGAATGGGTTCTTCTTGACTATATCAACGTTGTAGCGCATATCTTTTATAAAGATGCTCGTCCTTTTTATGATCTTGAGGATCTGTGGGCAGATGCAATGCGCACGGATGTACCCAACTTATAATGAAGTAAAAAATGTCAGAACAAAACAAAAGAAAAAATCCTTTTTCCATTTACTGGATCTACGCAATAATTGGGGTTGCTTTAATCGGATTTCAACTTTTCAGTGGATCCGTAGGACGTATACCTGTTAAGTTCCAAAGCACTTTCGATCATCTTGCAGGACAAGGATATGTTACCGAAGTACAATTGATCAATAAGGTTAGAGTCGACTTCAAACTAACTCCTGATGGAAAGGAATATGTGAAGAAATCGAAGGATAAGAAACTGAAAACAATTAAGGAATCTTTGAACAAAAATTCTGCTTTGAGACAATCAGAACCTATATACGAGTTAACTATTGTTGATGCAGGCAACTTCGAATCGAAAGTGGATGAGATCAATAAGAAGATCAAAGAAGACAATGCTAAGTTGAGTGCTGAAGATAAGGAAACTATTCCACTTCTAGAATTTACTACGGATGAGGAAATCAATTATATTGGAAGTATCTTACAATTCCTATTACCCATTGGATTAATGATCGTTATCTGGATTTTTGTAATGCGCAGAATGTCAGGTGGAGGTGCAGGTGGTGCAGGTGGACAGATCTTCAATATCGGAAAATCAAAGGCACAAGTCTATGAAAAAGGAAAAACGACCAATGTAACGTTTAAAGATGTTGCCGGTTTAGAGGGTGCCAAAGAAGAGATCGTTGAGATCGTTGAATTCCTTAAAAATCCAAAGAAATATACTGAACTAGGAGCAAAAATTCCTAAAGGTGCCTTGCTTGTTGGACCCCCAGGGACAGGTAAAACCTTGCTAGCGAAAGCCGTTGCAGGTGAAGCCAAGGTGCCGTTCTTTTCTTTGTCAGGATCTGACTTCGTTGAGATGTTTGTTGGAGTTGGAGCTTCAAGAGTACGAGACCTTTTCAAACAGGCCAAAGAGAAAGCCCCATCCATCATTTTCATCGATGAGATCGACGCCATAGGAAGAGCTAGAGGGAAAAACAATGGATTCAATTCGAATGACGAGCGTGAAAACACGTTGAACCAGTTACTTACGGAAATGGATGGATTTGGCACCAATTCAGGAGTCATCATCCTTGCTGCTACAAATAGAGCTGATGTATTGGATTCTGCTTTGATGAGAGCGGGGAGATTTGACCGCCAGATTTATGTGGATATGCCTGATATTAATGAACGTAAAGAAATTTTTCAGGTTCATTTAAAACCCATTAAACTAGAACCAGGAATTGATATTGACTTCTTGGCCAGACAGACACCAGGTTTCTCCGGTGCAGATATAGCTAACCTATGTAATGAAGCCGCATTGATCGCTGCAAGAAAGGAGAAGAAATTTGTCCAGAAGCAAGATTTTCTTGATGCTGTAGATCGAATTGTAGGCGGGCTTGAAAAGAAAAACAAGATCATCACGAAAGATGAAAAACAAGTAATTGCGTTTCATGAAGCTGGACATGCTACTATTTCGTGGTTGCTGGAACATGCATCTCCTCTTGTTAAAGTAACAATTGTTCCAAGAGGCCAATCCTTGGGTGCAGCATGGTACCTGCCTGAAGAAAGGAGCATTACCACTACAGAGCAAATTCTCGATGAAATGTGCTCTGCTCTGGGAGGTAGAGCAGCAGAACAGCTGATCTTTGGAAAGATAAGTACTGGAGCATTGAGTGACCTTGAGAAAGTAACAAAACAGTCCTATGCAATGGTTACTATGTATGGATTGAATGATAAAATTGGGAACATATCCTATTACGATTCTCAAGGCAGGGATACCTTTACCAAACCATATTCAGATGATACAGCACGAATAATAGATGAAGAGGTGAGCAAGATCATAGAGACACAATATTCTCGTGCACTTGATATACTTAAAAATCATGAAGAACAGCTGAAACAACTCGCAGAGAAGCTCTTAACTTCTGAAGTGATTTTTAAAGAGGATTTGATCGAGATTTTCGGAAAACGACCTTGGGATCCTGAAGATGATCATCTTATCCCGTCTGACGAGACCAATTCTGATACAATTAATGAAGACAAGTCAAGTGAAGAGGAAGTACATTCAGAAGAGTCCAAAGAAATTGAAAATAATGAGAATAAAGAGGAATCTTCTTCAGACGATGATGACTCAGTTACTTATAAGGAAGATGAATAAACCTTCAGAAGGATTCTAAATGAGGTAAATGAGTAATTTACTACTGAGAGCTATAACAGGTGCCATTTTTGTCACTATCATTATTGGATCGATCTTATATGGTCCTTATGCCCAGCTTATCGTTTTTACTTTGATTACGATTCTTGGTTTGAACGAGTTCTTTTCCCTTTTTAAAGGACATACAATTGTATATGTTAGCAGAGAAATTGGACTATTCATTGGTCTTTTTATTTTCTTTATTCTTGTTGGAATTAGCCTTGAGTGGATCCCTGTTATTTCCCTGGTTCTTATTACCCCATTGTTTTTCGCACTTATCCTCAGTGAGCTTTGGAAAAAAACTGAACAACCATTAATCAATATCTCCGTTTTATTTTTTGGTATCATATACGTTGTATTACCATTTTTTCTTGTGGTAGATCTCAATTTGAGAAATGACCAGTATATGCCATCTGTAATTGGCATGTTCATTTTGATCTGGACCAATGATACTTTTGCTTATTTGTCTGGTAGAGCTTTTGGAAAAACAAAACTCTTTGAGCGCATTTCACCTAAAAAAACATGGGAAGGAACCATTGGTGGGATTATTATGACCTTGATCTTTGGTTGGTTGATCGGCGCATTCATCAATGAAGGGAATGAATTTTTCTGGATGGTATCAGCTGCAATTATTGCTCCTTGTGCTATTTACGGTGATCTTCTCGAAAGCCTCTTCAAAAGAAGTCTAAACATGAAAGATTCTGGAACAATTCTCCCTGGCCATGGCGGAATCCTTGATCGTTTTGATGCCGCTTTATTTGCGATTCCTTTTTTCTATAGCTGGTCAATGATTTATAGCTATTTTTGACAAAATTTTTTTTGAGATGACCTTACATCGAGAGGGCTATGTTATCATGACTGTAGGACTCATTCTACTGAGTCTTATTCAAGTAGGTAATTATTTTTTATTCAATTTTCTGGGTTGGTCCTGGTTGTTCTTCTTGCTTACTGCAGGAGTTTTGTTAATGGCCTACCTTATCATTCAGTTCTTTAGAATCCCCAACAGAAGTTGTATGTTTGCTGCAGACGATATCATGTGTCCTGCTGATGGAAAAGTTGTAGTAATTGAAGAGGTTGAGGAAACTGAGTATTTCAAGGACAAAAGAATTCAAGTAAGTATTTTCATGTCACCATTGAATGTTCACGCCAACTACAACCCAATTTCAGGAATGATTAAATACGTCAAATATCATCCTGGATTGTTCCTTGTTGCTTGGCACCCGAAGAGCAGTAATGATAATGAAAGAACGACCATTGTAATCGAACACGCTTCTGGAAAGGAAGTATTATTCAGACAAATCGCAGGGGCAGTCGCTAGAAGAATTTGTTATTATGTTCAAGACGAACAAAATGTGAGAACAGGAGAAGAATTTGGTTTCATCAAATTTGGTTCAAGAATTGATTTATTCCTACCACTGGAATCAAAAATAAATGTTAAAATCGGTGATGTCGTAAAGGCAAAACTGACCAAAATTGGAGAACTAGTTTAAATTTTATTAATTTTAGAAAAAATAATTGGCCATGAAAAAAGTACTTTTTGCAATCGCATTGATCACTTTCACTGGTTCAGTTGCTTCAACTGCTTATGCAGCTTCAACTGGAGTCAATACTGAAATCAAGAAAGATGATAAGAAAAAGAAGAAAAAGAAGAAAGGATCTTGTTGTTCAGCTGAGTCTAAAGCAACTGCTGGATCGTGTTCTTCTAAATCTACTGAAGGAAAATCTTGCTGCTCTAAAAAGCAGTAATTAGATTCGCTTTAATAATAAAGGCCGCTTTTAGCGGCCTTTATTATTTTAAGACTATTCCTACCGGACAATGGTCTGACCCATGTATATCATTCAGAATAAATGATTCCTTTACCTTAGGCAAGAACGATTCGGATACCAGAAAATAATCAATTCTCCAGCCTATGTTCTTCCCTCTGGCTCCGGCGCGATAACTCCACCATGAGTATTTGACCTCATCTCCGTTCAAAGCCCTGAATGTATCTACCAAACCTGCTTTGGAGTATGCATCCATACCATCGATCTCTTCCTGCATAAATCCTGCGGCCTTATTGTAATTCTGTTTCGGTCGGGCAAGATCGATCTCTTTATGTGCAACATTGAAATCACCACAAACTACTACTGGTTTTGATTCCTCCAGTTTTTTCAAGTATTTAAGAAACTCCTGATCCCATGACTGACGATAATCAAGACGAAGTAATTCACTTCCTGAATTAGGAACATATACATTAATCAGATAAAAACCCTCAAACTCAACACAAGTAATCCTACCCTCACTATCGTGTTCTCCAACTCCAATATAATAGGTTACCGAAATAGGTAGACGTTTCGTAAGAATGG
>Ga0222713_10002561_pt1 | contig 19345 bp, 16 predicted proteins | sample C33_649DmetaG_FD_165061 | JGI IMG/M metagenome (GOLD analysis project Ga0222713, IMG submission 165061) | Estuarine water microbial communities from San Francisco Bay, California, United States - C33_649D | ecosystem: Environmental > Aquatic > Marine > Unclassified | place: USA: California...
CTCCGTCATCGCGATGAGCTCCGCCGCCGCCTCGACGGTCCGCTGGAGATGCGCGGCGCCCTCGACGTTTGGCAGGGGGAAGTCGCTCGGGATCGCGAGGATCGCCTGCGAGGGATAATCGAAGGGGGAGGGGAGTGAGGCGGTCACCGGCGTCAGGGCGTCATCATCGGCGAGCCCCAGCCGTGTCGCCATGAAGTCGAAGCCATCCTCCCCGACGGTGAGCGTCGCACTGGTCACGACCGCGGTCTCCACCCGTCGGAAGAGGTCCTCACGAAGGACCGGGGCGAGATCGAGCGGGACCGCCGTCGCGCCGATGTTGCCATCCCCCCCACGTCGCTCGAGCCATCGCACCCGCGGCGCCCCCGCCACGTCGGAGCGGAGGGCCACCCGCAGGGCATCACCGGAGGACTGCAGCCGGCGGGTCACCCCGCGCACCTCGTTCAGCAGCGGCGCCAACTCCTCCGCTCGTTGCTCATCGCTTTCGAGGCGATCCCGCACCAGGCGTAACCCATCGCCCAAGAGATCGATGTCGGCGAGCAGGTCGTCGAGCGCCGCACCGAGGCCCGCGGTCCAGATCGGATCCTCATCGAAGCGATCGGTGAGCCGGATCTGCGGTTCGCGTTGCTCGTCCACCCACTGCGCGAGCAGATCATAGAGCACCGCGGTCCGCATCCGGGCTGACCCGAGCGAGGGGAAGAGCCGCGCGCGCACCAGGTCGAGACTCGCGACACTCAGCGCATCGATCCCCACCGCGAGCGCCCGCTCGAGCGCCGGGAGCAACCCCTTCCCGCGCCGCTCGAGGCGCGCGAAGAGCCGCTCCAGCCCGCGCCGCGAGACCGACTGCCCGAGGTGCTCGGCGGCGGCGTCCTCGAGGTGATGCCCCTCATCGATGATCAGCCGCTTGTACGCCGGGAGGACCGCCGCGTCGTCCCAGCGCTGTGAGGCGCGCCGGACCGCGAGGTCGGCCATCAGCAGATGATGGTTCACCACGATGACATCGGCGGTCGCCGCCGCACGGCGCGCCTTGAAGACGAAGCACTGATCGAAGTGCGGACAGCGGAGCCGCGTGCAGAGATCGCTCTCCGCCGCGACCTCGTCCCACACCTCTGCACGGGGTGGCACTGCGAGATCCGCGAGCGACCCATCGGTCGTCTGTTCGGCCCAGGCCTCCAACAGCCCGAGGTCACTCGCGACATCATCCTCGAAGAGCGCCGGCCCCTGCGCCCGCGCCTGCTCGAGTCGCTGCAAGCAGAGGTAGTTCCGCCATCCCTTGAGGAGCGCGAAGGAGACGCGCTGATCCGTGAGCGTCTTCGCGAGGAAGGGGAGATCCTTCCCGACGAGCTGCTCCTGCAGGGTGATGGTATTGGTGCTCACCACGGTACGCTCCCCGCTCGCCGCCGCCCATCGGAGCGCGGGCACCAGATAGCCGAGCGACTTCCCCACCCCGGTCCCCGCCTCGAGCAATCCGATCCCCCCCATGGAGAAGAGATCGGCGATGCGCGCGGCCATCTCCCGCTGACTTGGCCGGTCCTCATATCGCCCCAGACGCCCCGCGATCGGACCCTCGGGACCCAGGAGCGCAGCGACCGCCACCGGCTCAAGGCTCGCGGGGGCGGGCGGACGCGGGATCTCGACCACCACGTAGAGCCGCGAGGCCATGTTGTCGATGATCGCGAAGCCGATCCCATCGTCGTGCAGGCGCGCCGCGACCTCGAGGTCCGCCGACGAGGGCTCCAACCACCCACTCGGATGATTATGGAGCAGCAGCTCACCCCGGTTTGCGAACCCCGGGAGAGCGAGCACACTCCGCACATCGCCGCGCGCCACCACCCGCGCCGACTGCACGATCCCCTCGGCATCGACGGTGCAGACGAAGCAGACCTCGCGCCCCCCCGCGAGCTGGATCGCGAGCCGGATCGCCGTCGCCGCGCTCGGGGTGACGCGTCCCGGGTCCCCGTGCGGTGCGCGCTCGGCCTCGGCCACGCTCACGTCTTCAACGGCTTCTGCTTCGCCGCGGGGAAGAGCACGTTGTTGAGGATCAGGCGATAGCCCGGCGAGTTGGGATGCAACGCGAGATCGGTCGGCGGGGCGCCGACCGCATGCTGCGGATCCTCGGGGTCATGCCCGCCGAGGTAGGTCCACGACCCGCGCCCGAAGCTCCCATGCACGTACTTCACCCAGGGGGCGCCCGCCTCCTCCGCGAGGATCGTGACCCCCGGCTTGAGCCGGTTCCGAGTGAACGAGGTGGTCACCCCGAAGTAGTCGCGAAGCACCGTGCGGTGGTTCTGCACGAGCATCGACGCCACCGGATCGAACTTCGCCGAGAAGCCGAAGAGGGCGAAGGTCCCGAGGGGCTGACGACGGAGGGGGACATTCACCTGATGGCCGTCGATGTCGCTCATCGCGTTGACTCCGGGCGCCATCTCGAGCGTCGCCCCAGCGAAGGCCATCGCGCGCGTCCACTCCATCTTGCCGTCGGCCCCGGGGTCGACTGGCGATCCATCAGCGGCGACGCCGGCGATATCGACATCGCGACCCGCGAGCGCGAGTTCCAACGTCTCGGTCGATCCGCACATCGCGAAGAGGAACCCCCCCCGCGAGACGAAGGCGGCGAGCCGATCCGCGACCGCCTTCTTGAGCGCGGGGATGTCGGCGTGACCGAACCGCCGCGCCATCGCGAGATCGCGCTCGCGGCTCCGCACGAACCAAGGCGCATCACGATAGACCGAGGCGAGCTTGTGCTGCTGCCCCGTGAAATCCTCATGATGGAGATGGATCCAGTCGTACGTGGAGAGATCGGTGTCGAGCACCGCATCGTCCCAGATCGCGTCGTACGGGATCCCAGCATAGGTGAGCGCCAAGGTGACCGCATCGTCCCAGGGCGGCGCATCGGGAGGCGTATAGACGGCGATGCGAGGCGCCTTCTCCAGCGGCACCGCATCCATGTTCCCTTCCGCCATCTCGCCCCGGAGCGCACGCACGGCGGCCGCGTCCATGGCCTCCACGGTGACGCCCGCCAAGAGCGCCGCCCGTCGGAGACTCGGCAGGTCAGGCAGGAGGAACGCCCCGCCTCGATAGTTGAGCAACCACTCGCTGCGCACCCCCTCGCGGAGCGCGCTGAAGGTCACGCCATAGGCCTTGAGATGATTGGCCTGCACCGCATCCATCGGGAGGAGGAGGTGCTGGGCGGCGAGCGGGGACACCACGCCGCCGAGCGCTGCGACGCTCGACGACACGGCGAGAACGAACCGCACCACCTGCATCACCAGACGCCTCCCGGTCATCGCCGCGCCTCCATCGCCAGGCCATCGAGCTCCCGCCGCGCCTGCGGCACGAGCGCACTGGTGGGATGCGTGAGGATCAGCTGTTCGAACCGCGCGCGAGCGGCGGCGCGGTCTCCCGTTCGCCGAGCGAGACGCCCCCATTCGAGCAGCGCCTCCGCTGCCTCCGGTGCGCTCGCATATCGCTCGACGATCAGCGCCCAGCGCTCGGCCGCCCCCGCCGTATCCCCCCGCGCCGACTGTACCCGCGCCGCCGAGAGGATCGCGAGCGACGCGACCTCAGGCAACTCGGTCGCCACCTGTTCGAAGGCACGCACCGCGCGCGTCGAGTCCCCGCGCGCCAGCGCGAGATACGCCGCACCGATCGCCTGTGACCGCGTCGCCGTCGTCCGGGTGAGCAGCGCGAGGACCTCGATGCGCAGCGGATCGGGGGGATCCGCCTGGCGCAACGCCGTCCGCGCGGTGCCGATCTCCCCGTCGTAGAGCGCGAGCCATCCACTGACGGCATCGGCATCTTCGAGCGGCGCCGCGCGCACCGCGCGGCGCGCGCGGTCCACGTCACCGGCACGGATCCACGCCATCGCGATCGTGCGGGCCTGTCGCCGCGTCCCCTCCGGCCCGAGGGTCTTCGACGCCGCCGCGAGGACGCGCTCCGCCTCCGCTGCGCGTCCGAGCCGCGCGAGCACCTCGAGCTCGATCGGGACCGCTTCCGCCACACGGCGCTCGCTGACGGGATCCTGCTGTGCCTCCCGCACGAGCCCCAGCGCGAGGGTGTCCGCCCCGGCACGCGTGGCGATCCGCGCCGCGCGCAACGCCTGCGCGCTCGACGGCCGCGCCCGCTGGATCGCCACCACCACCTCGGTCAGCACCCCCCAGGCCTCCACGCGCTCCACCTCCTGCGCGAACTGTTCCCAGATGGCGACGGTGGTATCGCGCACCGGAAGCGAGGCGAGGAGCTCCCATCCGCGACGCGGGGCGCCCCAGGCCACTTCGAGTTGGGCGAGCGCCTGCTGCGCGCCGAGGGGGGCGGTCGCCACGCCCCACCGCACACGCACGCTGTCTCGCAGCGCCACCGGTGTCGGCTGCATCGAGAAGAACGCCGCCATCTCAAAGTACGGCTCGGCCCGCATCACCTCGCGCCACGCACTCGCCGCCTCGGTCCACCGACCGAGTCCGGCGCGGAGCTGCGCCACCTCGAGCAGCATTCCACGGGTGGACCCGAGCCGACGCACCGCCTCCCCGAGCACCGTGTCGGCCGATGCCATCCGACCATTGAACAACAGGACGCGGGCGTAATCGCGATAGGGATCGATCGACTCAGGGTCGACCGCACGCCACGCATCGAAGGCACGGTTCGCCTCGGTCGCTCGTCCGACCGCGACCAGCGCGCGCAGCTGCGCATTCCGCAGGGCGGCCTCACGCGGGAAGCGCGCCACGAGCGTATCGAGCGCGGGGAGGACGGAATCCTCCTGTGCGACGAGCGAGAAGGCGCGCTCGAGCCCGAGGACGCCGGGGATCACCGCCCCACGGGCGATCGCCTCCCGATAGGCCGCGATCGCCTCGCGTGCGCGCCCCTGATTCTCAGCGTCCATCGCGCGGGTCAGCACCGCAGCGGCTGGATCAGGTTGGGCCGCGAGCGGGCTCGCGAGCAGCAACGCCCCACCGATCGCGTATACGAGGCGGCGCACCTGCGACCGCTGCGCGATCATGGCACCCGCTCCGCGTTCAGCCGACGGAAATACTCGAGCGCGAGGGCGCGCTCCTCGGGTGAGAGCACACGCAGTTCCGCCCACGACGGCGTCGCGAACCGCTGGGCCTCCGCCCCCGTCGCGCGCGAACCGACGGGCGTGAATCGGGCCGGTTCACGCGCGGCGGCGCGTGCCTCGCGCCGCTGCGTGGCATCGCGCTCCTCCTGCTCCAACGAGCGCCCCGCGTCGAGCATGCGACGCAGGAGACGTTCGAGCCGTTGTTCGGTCGCAGCGGTCGCGATCCCCTGGTCGAGCTGCTGCGCCAGGCCGCGCGCCTCGCGCGCCATCTCCTGCGCACGACCGCTCGGATCCACATCGGCCGCCTCGTCGAGCGCCTGCGCCACCGCCCGTTGCGACTGCGCGAGCCGACGCGCCTGCGCCTGCCCCTGTTCGTCGAGCCCCTCGCTCCCCGATTGCCCCGCGGCACGTGCCATGGAGAGGAGACTCTGCAACTGGCCGTTCATCGCGCCCTGCTGCTGGGCGGCCTGCTGCAACTGTTGCATCAGCTCGGGGAGCCCCGACGCCGACGACGCGGACGCCGCGCGTTCGCGATCGCGCGTCAGCTGCTGCGCCGCCTGGCGCAACGCATCCGCCGCCTCGCGCATCTCAGCGTTCGATGCCCCCGGTCCCCCCTGCTGCACCTGACGCGCGGCCTCACTCACCTGCTGCTGCGCCGCCGCCATCGTCTGTTGCGAGCGCGGCGAGACCAGAGCCGACTGGCGCGCCTGTTCGGCGAGGCGCTGCTGCGCCGCCTGCACCCCCTGCTGCACCGCACTCTGCCGCGCGCGCACCGCGGGGTCGGCGGGATCCTGCCGCGCTTCCTCGGCCACGCGCTCCTGCTCCCGCGCGAGCTGCAGGAGTTCCTGCACCGAGCGATCGAGCGCCGAGGTGAGCTCACCTCGCCACTCGGCGAGCTGCGCGCGCTGCGTCTCAGCGAGGGTGCGCGCCGCCTCCTCCGCCGCCTGCGCCGCGGTCTCCGCCGCCCCCTCACGCGACGCCGCCTCCGCACGGCGCGCCGCCTCGGCGGCCTCACGCGCCCCCCGCGCGCCGGTCTGCGCCCGGGCCGAGGCAAGCCGCTGCGCCATCGCCTCGACGGCCTGCTCGAGCGCATCGGCGCGGCGCGCCAACTGCTCGGCGGTGGTCGGCGGCGGCGCGGAGTCCGCCGCGCCCTTCGCATCCGCGTACCGACGCTGGTCCTTGGCGAGCGCCTCCGCCTGGTCGGCAGTCGTGCGCATCGCTCCTTCGAGCGCGGCCCGTTGCAGCATCTGCGCGCTCCGCTCCAACGCCTCACGCATCCGCTGTTGCTGTGCCGCGACCTCCGCGAGCGACTGGCGCGTGCGGTCGGCGTCGCCCGACTCTCGGGCCGCGTCGAGTCGCTGGAGCGACGCGTCGAGCGATCCCGAGAGCGCCTCACGTAACAACCGCTGCGCGTCCTGCAGTTGCCGTGCGAGCGTGGTGTCGAGCGCACCGGCCTGACGCAACCGTTCCTCGAGTGTCTGCGCGGTGGCCTCGAGCTCTGCCACCTTCTCCTGCACCGCCCGTTGCTGCGCCGCGATCTCGCGGGCCTGCTCGGCGCGCTCCGCCCGGAGCGCCCCGCGATCCCGGGCCTGCGCCGCATCGGCCGTGCGCTCCGCCAACGCCGCCTGGGCGCGTGCCGCCGCGACCGCCGCGGCCGCCGCCGCATCGCCGACCTCCCGCGCGGCCTCGCGGCCCTCATCTGCCGTCGGCACCTGCAGCTCGAGTGGCGCGCTCTCCACCACACGAGCCCGCGGCCCCGCCTCGCGCGCGACCGCGACGAGACGGACCGTCGCGCCCGGCGTGAGTCCGAGTGCCGCGAGATCGAGCCGCACCGCGCCGACCCACGCCGCCTCTCCACCAGCGCTGAGCGTCGTCTCCGTCGATGCCCCGCCCTGCCCCGCCGCATCGATCACCTGCCGACGGATCGCGATCGTCCCGAGCCGATGATCATCCTCGGCGACCACCTCGATCGCGACCCGCGACGCGGGATCGACGCGCACCGGCCCCTCCGGATTCACGATGCTGATCCGCGGCGCGAGGTCGGGGATCACCTCGACCGCCAACGGCGCGGGGAGATCCTCGATCGGCGTCGACCGCCCCACCGCCTCCCATGCATAGGAACCGCTTCGAGTCGGCGTGAAGCGCCCACCGAATCGCAGACCCTCCGCCGGCAGCGCCACGCGCGCCGTGCGCGCGACCGGGCGCGCGGCCGGGCCGGGCGCCTCCATGTCATCGACCGGGACGAGCGTCACGGACGCCAAGGCCTCCGAGGCGCGCCCCTCGATCGCCAGCACCGTCCCTTCGGGGATCTGCAGTGGCATCTCGGCATCGACCGACTCGGCGGGGCGTTCGAGATACGCCGGGAACACCGCCGTGACGCGCACATCGCCGAGGAAGGGGCGATCGACCGCGCGCACCTGTGCCGTATCGGTGGTGACGCGCCCATCGGAGGCGACGAGGCGGAGGTCGGCGTCGACACGCGCGAGGGTGAGACGCGCGCGCCCATCGGCGGCGACCGCGAGCAGCGTATCGCGCCATCCCGCCCCAAGTGGGCGCCAGGTCACCTGCACCGTCGGCCGCCCATCGGCGCGCAGGTCGATCGCGAGCGAGCTCCCGCGCGCCACGCCGATCGGGAGTCCATCGAATCGCAACGGGGCGAGTAACTGCCCTCGCGCGGCGGCGATCGGCCGCTGCATCACGCGCCACCCATTGGGCTGAGCCCGCCACGTGAATCCAGCGACGAGCGACGCGCCGAGCATCGCCACCACCGCGAGCCCCATCCCACGCCGACGCCGAGCGGCGGCGCGAGGGGCGAGCGCATCGACAGCGGGCGCGAGCTGCTCCCCGATCCGCGCCGCCGCCGCGTCGATGAGCACGCTCCGCGTCGACGCGAGCTCGAGCACGCCGACCAGCGCCCCCCGCCGGAGCCCCTGCTCCCCTTCGATCGTCCGCGCCACGTCGAGCGGCGCGGTCCGCCGCGCACTCCAGTGGTGGCCCCGCCAGGCGATCACCACCAACCCGGCGAGCACCGCGAACCAGCAGAACAGCGGGAGGAGTGCCGGCCAGGCGATCCATCGCCCATCACCGAGGAGCGTGGCGGCCGTCGCGAGCCCGGCGAGCCCCCATGCGGCGCCCATCGCGGCGACCCGCCCGCGATCATCGCGTCGGATCCGCGCCACCTCGCGCGCGACCAGGGCGACCGGATCCATCACCATGCCGCGCTCACCGTCCGACCGCACTCGTCACCGCATAGACGAAGAGGTTCACCCCCATCCGGAGCGCCGCCTCATGCGCCTCCGGCGGATCGGCGGGATAGGTGCCGATGTCCTCCCATCCGTTCCCGAGATCGCTCTCGTGCGAATAGAAGACAGCGAGGCGATCCCCGATGAAGATCCCGAACCCACGCGCGGGCTCGTTGTCGTGCTCGTGGATCTTCGGGATCCCCTGCGGGAAGGGATAGACGATCCGATAGATCGGATGCGTGAGCGGGACATCCACCAGCGCGCGGTCGGGGAAGACGCGCGCGAGCTCACGGCGCACCGCCGGATCGAGCCCATAATTGTCATCGATGTGCAGGAACCCGCCGCGCAGAAGATAGGTGCGCAGCCGCTCCACCTCGTCCTCGCGCAGGCGGATGTCCCCATGCCCGGTGAGATGCAGGAAGGGGTGATCCCAGAGCCGCTCATCCCGCAGGGTGAGTCGCACCTCGTTCGGTTCGACCGCGAGTGTGGTGCGCGTACGGATCGCGCGAATGAGATTGGGGAGACTCGACGGGTTGGCATACCAGTCATCGCCCTGGTATTGGACGCGCGCGACGGTGAGGCGTGGGACGGTGACAGCGGGCGCGCCAAGCGCCACGGCGATCACGATGGCCGCGACGATCCCCTTCATTCGTGCGCCAGCCGATACGCGAGGTTCCGCGGTGCCCCTCGCTCCTGCAGCGCCTGCGACACCTCGCGCGCCGTGCGCCCCTCGGCACGCCACGATTCCACAAGCGATCGCAGCGCCGCCTCATCGAGCGCCACCGGCGCTCCCGCCCCGATCACGAGCACCACCTCGCCGCGCGGTGGCTGCGCCTCGGCCGCCGTCGCCACCTCGCGCACCGTCCCGCGCACCACCGTCTCGAACTGCTTGGTCAACTCACGCGCCAAGACGGCGGGGCGATCTCCAGCCCCAGCCACCTCGAGCTCCCGCAAGGTCTCCGCCGCCCGCGACGGTGCCTCATAGAGCACCGCGGTCTGCGGCGCAGCGACGATCGCCTGGATCGCCTCGGTGCGCTCGCGCCCCTTCCGCGCGAGGAAGCCGAAGAAGGTGAAGCGCTCCGCCGAGAGTCCGGAGATCACCAAGGCCGCCAGGAGCGCCGATGGACCAGGGACCGGGGAGACCGTCACCCCCGCCTCGATCGCCGCGCGCACCAAGCGGTCGCCCGGGTCGGAGAGCAGCGGCGTCCCCGCGTCGCTCACCAACGCGAAGGACTCGCCCGCGACGAGTCGCGCGACGAGTCCCGGGACCCGCGAGGCCTCATTGTGTTCGTGATAGGCCAGGAGCGGCGTGCGGATCTCGAACCGCTCGCAGAGCCCCCGGGTGTGCCGCGTATCCTCCGCGAGGATCGCCGACACGCCACGCAGCACCTCGACCGCCCGGGGACTCAGGTCGCCCAGATGCCCGATCGGGGTGCTGACGACGTGCAGCGTCCCCCCGCCGGCGCTCACCCCAGCTGCGCGTCGAACTTCGCCGCGAGCGCCGGCTTGGGCACCGCGCCGATCACCTGATCCACCAGCGTCCCATTCTTGAAGAAGAGGAGGGTCGGGATCGACCGGACCTGGAACTTCATCGCCGTCTTCTGATTGGCGTCGACGTCGAGCTTGGTCACCTTGACCTTGCCGTCATACTCCGCCGCCAGCTGGTCGAGGATCGGGGCGATCATGCGGCAGGGGCCGCACCAGGTCGCCCAGAAATCGACGACCGCGACCCCGGCATGCTGCTCCACCTCGGTCGCAAAGGACTCATCGGTCACCACCACGGGCTTCGACATCGTGTTCTCCTGTTCGGATCGGGCGACGGTGCCAACCACCGCCGCATCTCGCTAACGTTCCAGTGACCCTTCGTGCCTGCGTCGCACCCGGAGCCGCCTGAATGACCACCCCTGCCACCCCTCGAGGCACCCGACTCGCTCACATCGGCATCGCCGTCGAGTCGCTTCAGGGGATCCTACCGTTCTATCAGGAACTGCTGGGCCTCCCGGAGGTCCCGCTCGACGATGCCGATGGCGCGCGCATCGTCGGATTGGCCGCGGGAGAACCGCTGGTCGAGCTCCTCGAGCCGGCCGTCGCGGACTCCCCGATCGGGAAGTTCCTCGCCACGCGCGGCCCGGGGATCCATCACCTCTGCTTCCACGTCGACGACCTCGACGGCACCCTCGCGCGCTGCCGCGCCGCCGGGATCCGCCTGATCGATGAGACCCCGCGGATCGGCGCGGAGGGGAAGCGGATCGCGTTCCTCCATCCGAGCGCGACCGCCGGTGTCCTCATCGAACTGATGGAATATTAATGGGGACGTTACCGGCAGAAGGCCGCGACGGGGGCCAGCCCCACGTCTTCCACGAACCAGCGCCCGATCTTGGGGTTCAGCACCGTCGTGAAGGTGGTGCGGGCCTTGAGGTCGCCCTGCACCAGGTCCACCGGGATCAGTTGCCGTCCCCCCTGCCCCGCCTGCGGCATCCCCAGCGTCGCCTGGTCGTGGCGCAGATGGCAGATGATGATCATCGCGCGCTGCTCCACCTCGGCGGTCTTGGCTCGATCGCGGACCGGGGACTCGGCATTCCCCCACACCGAGGCGAGCCCACGCAGGTCGTTCCCGCGTGCCGCCGCCAAGAAGCCACGGACCGCAGCATCGGCGCTCTCGGCGCCGGCCACCGGCCCCGCGGGCACCGACGCGCACCCGGTGAGCCACCCCATCGTCAGCAGTATCACGAGTCGACGCACCACGCACTCCCTTGTGAGAGGACCTCTCGCGGAAGATGACCCGCCAACGCCTGTACATCAACATCGATCATGTGGCGACGGTGCGGCAGGCCCGCCGTGCCGCCTACCCTGATCCCGTGCGCGCGGCCCGCCTCTGCGAAGACGCCGGTGCCGATGGGATCACCGCGCACCTGCGCGAGGATCGCCGCCACATCCAGGATGCCGACATCGAGGGGCTCGTCGCCCAGGCGCGCACCCCGTTCAATCTCGAGGTCGCCGCCACCGACGCGATGATCGCCCTCGCGACACGGCTGCGTCCGCATCAGGTCACCCTCGTCCCCGAGAAGCGTGAGGAGGTCACCACCGAGGGGGGGCTCGACCTCTTCCACGACCCCGCGCGCCTCGAGGCGGCGATCCTCGCCCTACGCGCGGCGACCGTGCGCACCTCGCTCTTCATCGATCCCGACGCGCGGCAGGTCGAGCGCGCGGCCGCCCTCCGCGTCGAGGCGATCGAGCTGCACACCGGGCGCTACTGCGAGGAGCCGGGCCATACCCCGCACCTCACCGCGCTTCGCGCCGCGGCGGCCCACGCCGCCTCGTTGGGACTCGCGGTGCATGCCGGTCACGGCCTCACCCTCACGAACGTCGGCCCCGTCGCCGCCATCCCCGAGTGCGAGGAGCTCAACATCGGCCATGCGATCATCGCGGACGCGATCTTCGTCGGCCTCCCGGAGGCGGTGCACCGGATGCGCGCCGCGATGGACGCGGCCCGCCGTGGCTGAGCGTCGCGCCGTCGGGGGGGGACTCTCCGGCGCGGGACTCCGCGACCTCCTCTCCTCGGGGATCGCCGGTCTCGAGTCGGTGCCCGCCGCGCGAGCCGAATCGCCACGCCCGGCGGCCCCCGCTGGTGATACCCGTCGTGCGCCCGAGGCCAGACCGGTCTCGGGCCCGCCCCCGATCGACCACTTCCTCTATCGCGGACCCGCGGCCCTTGCCGCCGCCCGTCGGCTCGCCGCCCGCCTCGCGCAAACCACGCACCCGCCCGACCCCACCGAGCTCGACGAGCTCCACGACCTCCTCCGTCTCGCCGGCGAGGACTGACCCGATGCGCATCGGCTGGCGCGGCATCCTCGGCATCGCCTTGAGCGGCCTTCTGCTCTGGCTCACCCTCCGGGATGTGGACCTCGCGGAGGTCGTCACCATCCTCCGCACCTCGAGCCTCGGGCTCTGGCTCGCCTGTACCGTCGTCGCGACCGCGATCTTCCCGCTCCGCGCCCGCCGGTGGCAGGCGATCCTCGCGCCGATCGCCCCGCGCGTCCCCGTCACCCCGCTCTGGCATGCGACCGCGATCGGGATGATGGTGAACAACGTGGTCCCCGCGCGCGCCGGGGAGATGGCCCGCGCCTTCGCCATCAGCCGCGCACGCCCCGAGATCCCATTCCCCGCCGCCTTGGGCTCGCTGGTCGTCGATCGGCTCTTCGACGGCACGGTGGTCCTCGGATTGATGCTCCTCGCGACCCTCGACCCACGGTTCCCCGCCGACGCCACGATCCTCGGATGGACGGCGGGGCGCATCGCGCTCGGCGCCGGTGCCATCCTTGCCATCGTTCTCGCGGGGATCGTCGTCCTCCTCTTCGCCCCCGATCTCGTCACGCGTAGCATCGGCGGCACGATCGGTCGACTCGCCCCTCGCATCGGCGAGCGACTCCAGCACCTCGTCACCGCCTTCACCGCCGGCGTGGCGGTCCTCCGCTCCCCGGCCCTCATGATCGAGGTGCTCTGGTGGACGCTGCTCCATTGGCTCACCAACGCCGCCGCCTTCTGGCTCGGCTGCCTGGCGATCGGCCTCGATGCACCATTCAGCGCGAGCCTCTTTCTCCAGGGGATCATCGCCATCGGGGTCGCGATCCCCTCCTCGCCCGGCTTCTTCGGCTTCTTCGAGGCGGCGGGCAAGGCGGGGCTCGGGCTCTACGGGGTGCCGAGCGACCTCGCGGTGAGCTGGGCGATCGGGTTCCACCTGCTCTCCTTCGTCCCCATCACCCTGCTCGGCGCCTGGTACTTCGTCCGCCAGCATCTGCATTTCCGCGATATGACCGCTGCCGGAGACGCCGCATGACCACAGGCACCGCCGCCCGCGTCGACGCGCAGGCGAAGATCAACCTCTCGCTGCGCATCCTCGCGCGGGAGACCACCGGCTTTCATCAGCTCGAGACCCTCTTCGCCCGCATCGACCTCGCCGACACCGTCGAGGTCGCGCTCGACACCAGCCAGCGGGACATCGTGGTCGAGGGGGCCGACGTGGGGCCGCCGGAACAGAACCTCGCGTATCGCGCCGCGGTGGGCTTCATCACGGCGACGCGATGGGAGACGGGGTTCCGTATCCGCATCGTGAAGCGGATCCCAGTCGGTGGGGGGCTCGGCGGCGGCAGTGCCGATGCCGGCGGCGTCTTGCGGATCCTGAACACCTTGGCCCCGCGGCCCCTCTCCCCCGCGGCGATGATGACGCTCGCCGTCCGGCTCGGCGCCGACATCCCCTTCCTCACCGTCGAGGCCCCGGCGGCCTTGGCCTGGGGACGCGGGGAGCGGATGCTCGCCCTCCCACCCCTGCCACCTAGAGATCTGGTCCTCGTGGTCCCCCCCTTCGGGGTGAACACCGCCGAGGCGTTCGGGTGGGTGGCGGCGCAGCGCGAGGGCCGGCCCATCATCGCCCCCGCCCCGTTGGTCGCGGACGATCTCACCCGCTGGGAGCGGATCGCTCGTCTCGCGGACAACGACTTCGAGCCGGTGGTGGTCGAGCATCACCCGGCGATCGGGAACTGTCTCTGGGCGCTCCGGGTCTCCGGAGCCCTGATCGCTCGCCTCAGTGGGTCGGGATCGACCGTGTACGGGGTCTTCGATGGGGGGGCCCCCGCCACCCTCCCGGGGCTCCCCGACGGGACGCGGATCATCCACTCGGGCTTCGCGACGCGGGTGGCCCCCGTGGAGCGACTCGGCTAGCTTCCTCGAGTCCCTGCTGCCCCTTCGTCCAATGGCAGGACATCGCACTTTGGATGCGAGAATGGTGGTTCGAATCCACCAGGGGCAACTCGGGGCGCCATCGGCACTTGCGCCCCGTTCCCCCCTGTCGCACCGGCCCCGGTTCTCCTAGCTTTCGGGGCTGTCGTTGGACGGGGTCGTCCGCCTCTGGGCGGTCCCGCACCGCCCCACCTCGCTCGGACCTCGCGCATGGACGGTCTCTCGGTCCCCCTGACAGGCTTCCGCGTCCTCACCGGCACGGCCAATCGGCCGCTCGCCGAGGAGATCGCCCGGTCGCTCGGCACCGAGCTCTGCCGCACCAATGTCACACGGTTCGCCGATGGAGAGGTCTTCGTCCGGCTCGATGAGAACGTCCGCGGCGCGGATGTCTTCATCGTCCAGCCGACGAACCCGCCGGCCGAGAACATCATGGAGCTCCTGCTCCTGGTGGACGCGGCGCGACGGGCCTCGGCAGCGCGCATCACCGTGGTGCTCCCGTACTACGGCTATGCGCGGCAGGACCGCAAGGATCAGCCGCGCGTCGCGATCGGCGCCAAGCTGATGGCGAACATGATCATGCGCTCCGGCGCGGACCGGGTGCTGGGGCTCGACTTCCACCAGCACCAGCTGCAGGGGTTCTTCGACATCCCCGTCGATCACCTCTACGCGGCCCCGGTCTTCACGGCGCATTACCGGAAGAAGAACCTGGTCGACCCCGTCGTGGTCGCCCCGGATGTCGGCTCGGCGAAGATGGCGCGTGGGTTCGCGAAGCGGCTGAACGCCTCGCTCGCCATCATCGACAAGCGGCGTCCGGCAGCGAACGTGTCGGAGGTCGTGAACGTGGTCGGTGAGGTGGAGGGGAAGGATTGTCTCCTCGCCGACGACATGATCGATACGGCGGGGACGGTGAGCGAGGCGGCGCGGGCGCTTAAGAAGCTGGGCGCGCGGGACATCTACGTCTGCGCGACACACGGCTTGCTGAGCGGCCCCGCGGTGCAGCGCCTCTCCGAGGCGCCGATCACCGAGGTGGCGATCACCGATTCGGTGGCGCTCGCCCCGGAGAAGCGGTTCCCTGCGCTGACGGTGCTCTCCGTCGGCGAGTTGTTGGCGAAGGCGATCCGCTTCACGCACGCGGATCAGTCGGTCTCGTCACTCTTCGAGTGACGCGGTAGGACCCTTTTTCATCCCGTTGGCGCGCCGCCGGGCCGGAGATACCGGGCACCCACGTCGCGCGCCACAGTGCAGCAGAGGTCACGTTCCATGGCAACCGTTCCCTTCTCCGCCACCACCCGTGGCACCACCGGCAAGGGCGTCGCGCGCAAGCTCCGCGCCGCCGGCCAGGTCCCCGCGGTCATCTACGGGCACGCGCGGCAGCCCCAGCCCCTCGCGCTGGATCACCACGCGCTCACGCTCTTCCTCGAGAAGCACCCGTACCAGAGCACGGTGATCGCGCTCAACGTCGACGGCACCTCGAGCAACACGCTCATCCGCGAGGTGCAGCGTCACCCGTACAAGAAGCAGATCCTGCATGTCGACTTCCAGGAGCTCGTCGCGGGTGAGACGGTCACCGTCCCCGTGCCGCTCCACTTCGTCGGCACGCCGGAGGGCGTCCGCCTCAGCGGCGGCATGCTCGACCAGATCCTGCATGAGCTCGAGCTCGATTGCGATCCGACGAACATCCCGGGCCACATCAACGTCGATGTCACCGCACTCACGATCGGTCACTCGATCCACGCGGGTGAGATCGCCCTGCCGGCCGGCGTCACGCTCCGCTCGAACCCCGACGCCACCGTCTGCGTCTGCGCGGCGCCGCGTGTCGAGGCCGAGGCGGCCCCGGCCGAGGGGGCATCGACGTCGGAGCCGGAGCTGATCCGCAAGGCGAAGGCCGACGAAGAGGCCGAGGCCAAGTAACCCGTCCGGCGTCCGGGACCACCGAGTCCGTCGATGAAGGTCATCCTCGGGCTCGGGAACCCCGGCGCGGAGTATGCGGAGACGCGGCACAACGTCGGATGGTGGGTCCTCGACCATCTGGCGGAGGTCTGGCGGTTCGAGGGTTGGCGCAAGGATGGCGAGGCGCTGACCAGCACGGGACGCATCGGCACCACCACGGTGCGCCTCGTCAAACCGCAGACCTTCATGAATCTGTCAGGTCGGGTGTTGACCCCCTGGCTCCGGCGCCCCTTCTGGGCCGCGGCCACCGACCTGGTGGTGATCTCCGATGAGGTGCAGTTGCCGGTGGGGACCTTCCGCTTCGGCGCGAAGGGCTCCGCCGGTGGTCACAACGGGCTCAAGAGCATCGAGCAGGCGCTCACGAGCCAGGAGTACCCCCGACTCCGCATCGGGGTCGGGCCGAACGATCCGCAGCGCCGCATCGGCGACCTCGCCGACTATGTGCTCGGACGGTTCGGGAAGGACGAGGGCGCCGAGGTCCGCGCGCTCTTGCCGACGCTGGAGGAGGGGCTTCGGGTCTGGACGACCGAGGGGATCCTCTCCGTCATGAATCGCTTGAATCGCTAGTCCCTCACCTCTCACCCCACCCCCCATGCTCGAGAACGTGCCGCTCTATGCCCTCGGGATCGGGCTCGCTGGCCTCGTGGCCTGCGTGCTCACCTATCTGGGCATCGTCCGCAACCCCGCTGGCTCGCCGGCCATGCAGGAGCTCGCCGGGCAGATCCAGGAAGGCGCGATGGCCTTCCTCAAGCGCGAGTACACCGTGCTCGCCCCCTTCCTCCTCGTCGTCGCGGCGCTGCTCTCGTACGCACTGAACCTCGAGACGGCGATCGCCTACGTCTTCGGCGGGCTCTGCTCGGTCGCCGCCGGCTGGGCCGGGATGACCTCCGCGACGAAGGCGAACGTGCGCACCTCCGAGGCAGCGCGGGCGAGCGGTCAGGCCGCGGCGCTCCGGATCGCCTTCGGTGGCGGCGCGGTGATGGGGCTCGCGGTGGCCGCCCTCGGCCTCCTCGGCGTCACCGCCGTCTTCGTCTGGCAGAAGGCGCTCCTCGGTGGCACGAGCTACAAGCTCTTCGGTGAGATCATCTCCGGCTTCGCGATGGGGGCCAGCTCGATCGCCCTCTTCGCGCGCGTCGGCGGCGGCATCTACACCAAGGCCGCGGACGTCGGCGCCGACCTCGTCGGCAAGGTCGAGGCGGGGATCCCCGAGGATGACCCGCGCAACCCGGCCACCATCGCCGACAACGTCGGCGACAACGTGGGTGACGTCGCCGGTCTCGGCGCCGACATCTTCGAGTCGTATGTGGGCGGCATCATCGCGACGATCGCCCTCGCGGCGACCTCGACCCTGATCACCGACGCGGATCGCACCGCCGCGATCCTCCTCCCGATCGCCTACACCACGGCGGGGCTCGCGGCCTCGCTCATCGGGATCTTCCTCATGCGGATCCTCGCCAAGGGGAATCCGGCGAACGCGCTTCGCGCCGTGACCTTCATCGCGGCCGGGCTCTTCCTCGTCTTCGCATACTGGATGACGCAGCAGATCCCGCTCAACATGATGGACCCCGAGACGGGGCGCGTCCTCCCCGCCCTCGGCCCCTGGTTCGCCGTCGTCGCGGGCACGGTGGCCGGTGTCACCATCGGCCTCGTGACCGAGTACTACACCGCCGCGGGCCCCGTCCTTCGGATCGCCGAGTCGTCCAAGACCGGCCCGGCGACGAACATCATCGCCGGCCTCGCCGTCGGGATGGAATCGACCGTCGTCCCCGTGCTCCTCATCTGCGGCGCGATGTGGGTCTCCGTCTGGGCCGCCGGCCTCTACGGCGTCGCGATCGCCTCGGTCGGCATGCTCGCGACCGTCGGCGTCACGATGTCGGTCGACGCCTATGGCCCGATCGCCGACAACGCCGGTGGGATCACCGAGATGAGCCATCTCGGTCCGGAGGTCCGCAAGATCACCGACGGCCTCGACGCCCTCGGCAACACCACCGCCGCCATCGGCAAGGGCTTCGCGATCGGGTCGGCGGCGCTCACCGCGCTCGCCCTCTTCTCGGCGTACGCCTCGGCGGTGAACCTCACCACGCTCAACCTGATCGACCCGATGGTCGTGATCGGGCTCTTCATCGGTGGCGTGATGCCCTTCTTCGTCGGCGCGCAGACCATGACCGCCGTCGGTCGCGCCGCGCAGGGGATGGTCGAGGAGGTCCGTCGGCAGTTCCGTGAGATCCCCGGCCTCCTCGAGGGGAAGCCGGGCGTGAAGCCCGACTCGGCCCGCTGCGTCGATATCTCCACCGGGGCCGCGCTCCGTGAGATGATCGTCCCCGGCGTCGCCTCGGTGCTCCTCCCCGTGGTGGTCGGGAAATTCCTCGGCGTGAAGGCCCTGGGTGGCCTCCTCGCCGGCGCCACCGTGACGGGCGTGATGATGGCGCTCTTCATGGCGAACGCCGGTGGCGCCTGGGACAACGCCAAGAAGGCGATCGAGGGCGGGATCATGGGCGGCAAGGGCTCGGATCCGCACAAGGCCGCCGTCGTCGGCGACACCGTGGGCGATCCGTTCAAGGACACCTCGGGCCCGGCGATGAACATCCTCATCAAGTTGATGAGCGTCGTCAGCCTCGTGCTCGCGCCCTGGTTCCTGAGCTGATGTCGTAAGCCCCAGCGACGGCGGGGGAGGCCCTCGGGTCTCCCCCGCCGTCGTGTCTCGGCCCTCCCCATCTCCCGCGTCCCATGCTCTCTCTCGGCATCGTCGGTCTCCCCAACGTCGGCAAGTCCTCGCTCTTCAACGCCCTCACGGCGGCGAAGGCCGAGGCGGCGAACTACCCCTTCTGCACCATCGACCCGAACGTCGGGGTGGTGAACGTCCCCGATCCGCGGCTCGACCAACTCGCGGCGATCGTGCATCCCGAACGGACCGTCCCCGCGGCGGTGCAGTTCGTCGACATCGCGGGGCTGGTGAAGGGGGCGAGCACCGGGGAGGGACGCGGCAACGCCTTCCTCTCGAACATCCGCGAGACCGATGCGATCGTGCACGTGGTCCGCTGCTTCGATGACCCCGACGTGATCCACGTCGACGGCTCGGTCGATCCCGTTCGCGATCGCGCGACGATCGAGTTCGAGCTCGCGCTGGCCGACCTCTCGGTGGTGGAGAAGCGGCTCGACAAGGCGAAGCGCGCGGCGAAGACGGGGGACAAGGAGGCCGCCGCGGAGGTGAGCTCGCTGGAGAAGGCGCAGGCGCCCCTCTCGAACGGTCACGCGCTCTGGCACGTCACCCTCTCCGCCGAGGACCGGGACCGGCTCAAGGGACTGCAGCTCCTCACCCTCAAGCCGATCCTCTATGCGGCGAACGTGACCGATGGCGAACTGACTGGGG
>Ga0222713_10002565_pt1 | contig 19336 bp, 16 predicted proteins | sample C33_649DmetaG_FD_165061 | JGI IMG/M metagenome (GOLD analysis project Ga0222713, IMG submission 165061) | Estuarine water microbial communities from San Francisco Bay, California, United States - C33_649D | ecosystem: Environmental > Aquatic > Marine > Unclassified | place: USA: California...
GCACGCTTCGTTGCGGCACATGCGACCAAACCGCTGTTTCAATGCGGTCCATATTTCCTTCGGGTCGTTCGTTTCAATGCGGGCGTCCGGATGGCGCACATTCCAACCGTCTCTTAACTTGTGCAGTGCGTAGTTGTCGTAGCATGTGAAATAATGCTCTTGCACCGGGCCGCACTTCAGCCGTTCAAAATCGTATTTTCTCGCAGTTTTATTTCTTAGGCCACCGCGACGTTTGCTGGAACGTCGCAGACGCCGCCTTGAACCCATTGATGCGCGTTTCATTTTCATGGTTTCAATTCGATTGTTCGATTGCTCAATTGTTCGATTGCTCTATTGCTCAATTACAATATGAAAATACTTTAAAATAACTCACAATTTAAAAATCTACAAATCCGCAAATCTAAAAATCTACAAATCAACGGCTTTTGGTTTGGATGGCTTGGGCTTAATGTCTTTGGTTTTAAATTTGGGGTCATCCAGATTGATTTCTTTCATTTGGGGGATGGGCACGCGATTGCTGTGCGCCGACGCGGCGGGCGTGGTTTTGATGACGTATGTGTCCAACGTGGGCGCGTGCGGTTTGTGCTTGTCGAATGACATCATTATCTCCAGCTTTCGCTTGGATGAATCGTTTAGATTGGGTTCAGCGGCAGCATCATCGTCGTTGGCATTATCATCATCGTTGTCCAAATTATCGGCGTCTGTTTCCACTATGGGCGGCAAATATCCTATTGCCACGCACTCCGCCAAGTGCTCTTCCTGCAGCGTGTCATTTTTGTCTTTGTTTCTGAAATACGTGATGCACGCCTTGGCATAAGCTTCGAATGCCTGAATCACAAATATGTCGTTGACCGTTTCCCCCTTCAGTAAGTCACGCGTCATTTCCGTGATCCTCTTTTTGTAGAAGCGCTTGGCTTTCTCGTATTTCCCAGTCAGGTCCGCTTCTTTGTTTCGCAGGTACCGCTCATACTGTGGCTGGTTCACCATGAGGTCCAGCGTGACGTGGTCAACTTGGTCCAAATTCAGGTTCATCTGGTTTTATTTTTATTCACAACAATGAATCTAATATTATAAATCAATTGCATATTATGTGCAAATATGCAATTGTTCCTGAATTTAGCGCAGCAATTTCTCTCAATGGAATGCGATGGTTGTGATTACCCTTGGTTCTCCGCCGAATACACGTCCTTCAATAGTCGTGCCGATGGGTCCAGCACGCCCTCGCAAAACGGGTGCCTCCAAAAATACGGAATCGTCTCGGCGCGCCCCCCTCCAGGAAAATGACGCTCAAACACCGTCCTGTAATAGTAGCTCTCTTTGTCATAGGGCGCATTGTGCTTATGCTTATTCAACTCGTTCGCAACACTCAATTCCACATCGCTCACGCGCTGGTCCACGTATTCTTTGATGATTTGCACCCAGGTGCGGTCGTGCCCGCTCACGCCGTCACTGAACGCCTCCTTGCGCCGCCACATGACATCCTCCGGAAGCAACCCCTCAAACGCCCGACGCAGCAGGTGCTTTTCCACGGCATAGTCCGCACCTTCCCCGAACCGCTTCATCCACGGCGGCAGGCTCATCACGAATTCCAAGAACGTCTTGTCCGCAAACGGCACGCGCGCCTCCAGCCCGGCGCCACTGATGCTCTTGTCCGACCGCAGCAGGTCGAAGCAGCGCACGTCGCGCACCATGCGCACATTCTCTTGGGCAAACGCGTGGTCGCTCGGCGCTTTGGTGAACCCGCGATACGACCCGAAAATCTCGTCGCTCATGTCGCCGCAGAAAATCACCACGTTGTCCGTGTGTTCATAAATGTATTTGCTGACCAAGTAGTTGCCCACCGACGCGCGCACCGTGGTGGTGTCGTAGCTCTCAATCTGGTAAATGGTGTCGTCAATCGCATCCAAAAACTGCTGCTCCGTCAGGCACACCTCGTGGTGCCGCGTGCCCAGGTGCTCCGCCACGCGCCGCGCCCACTTCAAGTCCACGGACCCCTCCAGCCCAATGGCATACGTGTTGACAACCGCGCCCGGCGGCATGTGGTTCACAACGAGCGCCGTCACTATCGAGCTGTCCAGGCCGCCCGATAAAAGGCAGCCCACGGGGCGCTCGCTCATCAAGCGCTTGCACACCGCCAGCTCAAAGAGGTTGCGCACCAAGGTGCATGCTCTCGTCTCGAACTGTTCTTGCGTTGCATTGACGTTGTCGTGCAGTATAGCTGTGCCGAAATTATACACATAAGGCACCTCCAGCGTTTCATCCAACCGCAGTTCGCCGTAATACTCCTTCAAACCCGTTTCGAACTTGGGATGACCGGTGTCGTCGCTTTGAACCTTGGACAGCGTCATGTAGCACCCACCGGGAAACTGCTCCACGTGCGCGCAGTGCGCAAGCGCTTTCATTTCACTGGCAACGGAAATGTCATGATTGTAGTCGCTGGAACTGCCGGTGTAAAGCGCTCTAACGCCAAACGGGTCACGCGCAATGTGCACCAGGTCGCGCTCCGTGTCAATCAGAACCAACGAAAAAACGCCGTCCAACTCTTTCAACGTCGCGCGCATGTCGCCATTGAACAGCTTGTATAAATGGATGATGACCTCGCAATCCGACCCGCTTGCACACTCGAACCCGTACTTGTTTTCTAGCTTCGCATGGTTGTAAATCTCGCCGTTGCAAATCAGCTGGCATCCCAACAAGTTGAATGGCTGGTCGCCGCTGGAGGTCAGGCCATTGATTGCGAGGCGATGAAACCCGACGCACCGCTGACCAGTGACATTGAAACGACTGTTGTCGGGCCCACGGTGAGAGATTTTAGCAAAATTGGATTGCAGGGTTCGCAGCACGGATGTTTTAATGCGCCCGCGTTCTCGAATGGATTCGTAGTAAAAAATGCCGCACATCGGTGAATGGAAAAATGGAAAATGGCAAACTTAATAAACAATGAACTAAACTCTTTAAATGAGTGTTCAAAAATATTAAATAATATATTTGCATATTACAATTACAACACATTCAACACATTCAACACATTCATAACCAGACCCATGTCCGACCGATTTTATGGCGTCCCAACGGGCGTCGCGTATTGTCAGCAAGAGCGAACCGAAGAATTGAGCCAGCGCATGAGAGAACGCAACATTCCGTCGGCCCCCCTGCAACCGCAGCTGGGCGCGCGACCCGTGCTCACCAAATACGCCATCATGCCCATTCTGGACCAGCGCGCCCAAGCAACCGTGCCCATCATGAATTATCCGATTTACAACCCGGAGCGGGTGTTCAATCCGGGCAGCGCGGTTGCGCCGTGGTCGGGCTACGCCACGGCAGTCAACGTGGAATCCACGCTGCGCAGCCAGTTTTTTGGGCTGCAAAAATGCGACCAAGCCGAATACGTCCCGTCATCCAAGAGCGACCTATACAATGTGCGCATTGACTCGCGACAAATTCATCAAACCCACCCTCTCTTGTTTCGAACGGAGAAGTTTGACCCCATGAACCCGGATTGCTTCAACCTGGCAAACCGCACGTTCAACAATTCCACGCGCACGGAACTTAAGAATGTTGAATGAATCATGTTATTTTTTTAATGTATAGTATATTTAATACTGTAGATTTTATAAGATTTTGTAAAAATGGATGAAGACCCAACTCCAAACCCAACTCCAAACCCAAACCAACTATTGTTTGATTTCATACAACACCAAACATATGGCACCATGATTAATCCACCATTTTCCAGACAACATGAAAGACAAACCGGTGTCATCATGGCCATGATGAGACACATTGAACCATTGTTGATGACAATGGGATATTTTGATGCCCATGTTCAAGCTCTCATCGAGATGGAAGAAACTCATCATGAAACCACTGAAAGCATCAGAGATAAAATGTTGAATTACACTCCCGAAACCATGATGAGCACTTTTATACCCGGTTTAACGCGCAACGTGTTGGCGTTGAATCACAAAATAGCGCACAACCCTCGCCTGAAACGCGATGCATTGCAAATGGCACAACAAACAATTCCGTTGGACCTCATTGTTCTCATGCAGACGCCAGGCATTGAAATTCTTTGGCAACCGTTGATGCTTGACCCCATGACTGGAGAGTTGTCGGTTGACAGTTCGTTCAATGACAAATTGATTGAAGTAAATGCCCAAATGACCGATGCATTCCTTGCTTTGAACAGATTCAAGCGGGAACATGCACCATCTCCGCCTTCGGCTGGAAGGCTTCCTCAGTTTCTCAGGCGCACGCCACATTACGGTTTCCCCACTGCATCCATTTCTCCTGGAAACACAGTGGCGGCATCAATGCTGCATGTTCCAGTTGCACCAGTTGCACCAGTTGCACCAGTTGAGCCACATTCACCGCGAGGGGCACACCGGCTGCAGCCGCAAGAGGATGCAGTGTTGTTGTTGGAACCAGAATCTCCACGACATTCCCCTACACCCATGGAGGTGGGGACATCATCGCAACATGACAATAGGATAAGTTATGCCGTCTTAATTCATGGAGAGACAATGTCACCCTCATGGGTTGAATATCCAATTGCACCAGAATTTAGTGATGTGCGATACACTTCTCCTTACGTGGGTCAAAGTGCCCCATTCGCATCAATCCGAGAACGAGGCGCAGTTGTGGTCCCTGGTTCAGAGTTCGTTTCGACAGGCAATCCGAATGAAGATGAATACATACGCGTCATATTAGGAAATACTGGCGAACAATGTCCGCGTGGTGATGGATGGGTGGGGTTAAATCCAATGCGATTTTTCTCTGATCCACCAGACGAAATCCTTCCCCATAGACGGGGTGCTGTTTCTCAAACCGGTATATGGGCATTCAGGTCAATTAATGGAAGGATTATAGAGAGAAGACATGTGATTGATTATGCACAATTGAACCATTTGCACAACACCGACCAAGGTTATGGAACATATTGCAAGTTGTTTGGTATAATAGAACAAGACGCGAAACAAGTTCGCACAAACACACATGAATCCGTGTCATTTAAAATAAACATTGTGTTTCATGTTTGTCGCGCTGGTCACATGGTGGAAACTATCCCATATCTTGGAATTAATGATAAATTCATGGTTCAAGACATGACAGTCAGAGACCGTGTCATTGACAAACGTTTGTACAAATATCCAAATGAAGCGCGCATCCTGAAAGTGGAAGATGTGCCGTCCACTCGTGTCATTGAAATGCTTGGGTTCAATTTCTCGAGTCGCCAACTGGTTAATGCACCGCCATTGGGAGTTCGCAATGTGCGACAGGGTTTGCATTTTGTGAGTCAAGGGTGTTTTTACAATTTAATGGTTTATCTTGGGATAATCACGCATCATGCCGGAGAAGTATTGACGTTAATTCAAAATGAAGGAATCACTTCCAGAATGTTTCTGAATTTCTTTGAGTTGATGAATAGAACCGGGAGTGTCCAGAATTTAAGACGATTCAACCCGGAAACAAGTGAATTTATAGTCGAACGCCTTCCAATTGTTCCAATCCAAGAAAACATTGCACTTGTTCCCACCAATGGAATTTCCAAACTATTGCATGTTATGCTAACCATGTCTCAGACGTTTTATCAAACCATGTTAAAAGGCACAACGCCGCCCGCACATGCAATTTTGGTCAAGTTAATGCACAGACGACGAACCGACCGCCCAGAACTAGTGGACACAGAAGAACTCGGACATTGGGTGTCGTTCACCATCGACCCAGAAGATTTGATTCAAGCGCAAATAATCGAAAAATCATTCGGTTTGCCATCAGACAGCACTCATGAACGTGTCATCATTTCACGTGCGCCCTGGAGATTCGTGGACCCACAGGGGCTGTCAATCCAAACTGCCAAACGACCGAATGGGACGGACTATTCTTACACTGTTCCAATGTCGTTTAAACAGTTGCGAACATTGAATGAAGTGTGTTTATTATTGAATGAATTTGTGCCAAAATTCAGTCACATTGACTTGTTTTACATTGCATCCCAAGAAGCCCAAGGCTTGGTTTTCTCTCCTTCACAAATTATGAACAGTATTCTGCCTCGTGGAGGCAAGCATCGCAGAACCAAGAAACACTTGAAAAAATGCAAAACCAGGTCCAAACGGAGCAAACGGAGCAAACGGAGCAAATTCAACAAACGGAGCAAACGCCACAGCAAACCGTAATGGGCAGGGTAACTGATTTTTTAAATCATATGAGTCGTCTGAATCATACGATGAAAATGAATTAATGCAATCATTCGTTGAGTGAGGTGTGCTTAAAGTGAGCCGAGCATTGCGCCGACGTAGCCCGACGTGTAATAGTACACAACAGCGAACACGACGGCATGCACGAACGCAACCACGTGCTTGGAACCGTTGGGCGGGATGCGCAACAGGACGTTGGGGCTAAGCACGTAAAACAGGAAAACCAAATAAATGAAGCTGGAAAAGTTGAACATTGGATGAGTTTATACAATACCCAAATAAAAAAAATAAAAAATGGGTGGCATGTTTGCTAAATGTCACAATGTCACAATGTCACAATATCATAATGACAAAGTTTTAAGGTTTCTTCTTTGTTTTTTGTTTTGAATCCGATTTTTTAATAAGTTTGAATGAATCCGAATCCAGTGGTTTAGCGGCGCCATTGAAAAACTCGGTCAAGTGTTCCATGATTTTCTTGCTGATGATTCGGTCAATTTCTTGTTCCATCGGGTCTTTTTGCGACGACCGAAACTTGGGCATGAACTGCAAAATTCGGTGTCCAAATTGGTCTGCACCAATGCCAACCACAGTGTTTCGCAGCGCGCTGGATTGCATGAACCGGTCCACCAATGTTTGCACGCTCAGCTCATGCACATACGGCTTCACATTGATGTAATACACCTGGTCGTGCTCCATTTGCGAATGCATTTGGTCGTCCAAAAAGCACACTTCCACGTTGGACGGCAGCTTGGTGCACCGCATGAAATCATCATACGTTTTGTCGTGCGTGGTGCGACCCATTTCTATGATTTTGCCGTTGATTTTAAACGCCGCCACAATTTTGTCAAACATGTGTCCGCCCAGTTTGGATTCAATGTATTTAATGATGTGCTCGACCCATTCTCGCGGCCCGTTGTTGTTCGTGTAAATCATGACCCCGCAGCATTCTTTCGACTCCTTTTTCGTTTTCAAGAACCGCAACAGGTCCAGAATGTTGGGACGCAGGAATTCAGGGAATGCGTTCATCAAATGATTGAACTGCACGTATTGCATTGTTGGGTCGTTGTTCCACACCGTTTTGGTGAGGGCATCGCAGAAAATTCCCAGTTCAACAAAGTATCCAATGGTTTCATCCACATCAAGCACCACTATTTTTTTTGAGGGGGGTGTCGTTGTCATGACAATTTCCACTAAATGTTTATGCGTATCAAATCACTTAATGTAAATTTAAGCTATAATATTTCTATATTTAAAATTATATGACTATTTATGTGTTTGACTCATATTGTGTAATTGCGCGCCACGCTTCAAAAATATTTTTTTATAAGCGTTTAATAGGAAACCGGGTTTGAACGTTTTTGTTTTAGGGTTTAGGCATTCGACTTAATTTAAATTCCATTGTGAAGACACAGAACGAACCATGTCCAACATGAAAATGACAAAATCGGATTATGAGAAAATTCTCTCGTATTACAAAATTCCAACTTCCAATTTAAGCAACGCTGAATTGAAGCGGAAGGCGGAAGAGATTCTGGCGACCAAGTTGTGCAAGTGCATCAAAGCCGTGGAGAAAAAAGTGGGAACTCAAAACGCACTTGCGCTTTGCACTTCCAGCGTGGTCGAAAAAAAGGGATTGAAATACTTTGACATGTCCTGTAAAGGTCGGGCCCAGTTCCATCCTCGCAAGGGAACCAGCGGGCGAAGACGACATGCGTCGTTGATTGCCAAAACGCGCAAAAATATTATATCTGCCAATTGATATGACAGCATAAGCCTACCGACAATGGTGTTCTTCTTCATTGCAGATTTGGCGCTCACGATTGCATTCAAGGCGACCACATGGTGTTTAGTAAAAACATACAATGGCATTGCTTATCTTGTGTCGCGCACACGCAACCCAGTTGTTAACAATGATGGCAATGAGGGCAATGATGGCAATGAGGGCAATGAGGGCGACGAGTTTGTTGTAATCTCGCGCGAAGATTACCGTGCTCTGCAACGCAAGCACGGAAAACCAATGCTTCATCCGGATGAGTCAGTGTCGCTGCCAGAGTCATCTGCATCATCCAAATAATCCATCGCGGCAAGAATCACGCGTTCTTGAATGCTGAGCCGCTGAAAAATGACGGCTTCATCCATGATGACGTGAAACATGGCGGGGTTGGGGTGCGTTTTGCACAAAAGTTGCACTCCTTTTTGGCCGATTTTGATGTCGCAGATGATGCCGCCCCTTGCAAGAGAGAGATTTTCCGGATTTTTTAAATCAATCCATCGAATGTATGAACCGTGAAGCAGCCCATTTAAATCATCCACGTGCCGATAATCTCTCAACTTGTGAAAGTAATCTTCCAACACCGAGCGGTTGAACCCAAGTTGTTGCAGTTGGCGCCACTTTTCTGCATTGATTTTGCGCGTGGTTAAATTTGACACGGATGCATTGTTCTCGTTTTCAAGCGCTTTTTCAAGTGCGGACATGTCCACCTGTGGCGCCGCCGCCGCCGCCACATTCATTGATGACTTCATTCTACGGTTTGGTGTGCCTTTACTATGCAGAGCATGCAATGTGTTTATATTTTTTATCAAAAAACATAAACAATATAAACCCATTTATATTATTATTATAGCGATAAATGTTTAGAGTCATTCGGAAATTTATTAAAAAAAGGATAATGAATGCATTCGATTCAAGTGGCAACGTTGATGTGAAACCGTCGTCATACGTGCCCGCCCCCGTGTCCGTGATTGCAAGTGTGTCTGCGGGTAATAAATCCAATGGCGTCATTGACGATGATGACGACAATGATGATTACATGTATGAAAATGACATGGAGGTAATCGCCAAATGGAACGCAGCCGCAAAGGACGATGTTGCCACGCTGATTGCGATGGTTCGGCAACTGTATTTTTTTTCGGACTTTAAAAAAACCACGGTGCGAACATATGGATTGAGCAAGGATGATGTTGCATACTTCATTGGCAAGACAAGGCGCCGCCCAGCACTTCTAATTGACGTGTCGGACGTCAACATTTACGACCACCCGCAGATTCACAACCTGTGGCGCAACATGCGTTCCATCATTGGGATGCATCGAACGTCCCATTTCATGGTGCGCGTGGAACACGCGTTCGACAATTCCCAAATACAGTCGGAGCATTTCGTGGTTTCGAGGGTCATGAAAATTCAAAATAAACCCAACATGGTGGTCGGTTGTGGAATTGATTCGGAACATCACATCGTGTTGCCAATCAACGTGCAACTGAAAAACATTTTCAAAATACCGCCCGACATTCGCACAATTTTTCACCACATTTCATACAGCATTCAGCCGATTGTGATCAACACTCAAACATTGGACTCGTGGTTCAAGCGAGACCCGCATGCCACAAATGACCAGCTCATGCATTTGTGCATTCAACTGGCAGAAGCACTCTCTTATTTGCACAACCTGAACATTGTGCACGGAGACATCAAACCGGGCAACACGTTGGTGAAATGCGCCCCCCCTTCTTCGCTTTCGCTTTATTTGGTGGATTTCGGAATGTCTGGGAGTGCCGACTTCAGTGACGGCACTGGAGGGACCCGACCATTTTGCGCACCTGAAACCGGAAACGGGTCAAATGTGTCGAAAAACATGGAAATGGACATATACAATTGGACAAAGGTCCAAAAACATCATGACGTGTGGTCAATGGGGTTGATGTTTTTCACTATGATTGCATTTAGGCGGTCGTATGTTTTCCCAAAAGACTACCCTTCCGACTTTTTTGAACAAACCGGACACATCAATCCCGAATACTTTGACAAAATTCAGAATGAATCCATGCGTAACTTGTTTAAGCGCGCACTTTCGCCGGCACAAGAACGCATAACTGCTGATGAATTTTTAACTCTGGCCAGAAGCATTCAGTCCAACGGTGTCCGCATTGATGAGCTCGATGCCGCCACTGCTGATGCCGCCACTGTTGCCGCCTGCATCGACGGCATGAGCAGTGGCGGCACTAGCAGCGGGAACCGCGACCAAAGTTGAGTCGCGTCGGGGAAGTGCTGTTATTTTTTTTTCAATCGTGTCGCGCTTCACGTTTTGCTGTTGCAGAAGCCACATGCACAGCTTGTCCAGCACGCTGATGGTGTTCATGTACGTTCGGTACTTGAAACAGCAAATGGTTGCCCCTGCCCCTGCTCCTGCACCCATTGTTTCAGGAAACTGAATGCTGCACCACCAATACGCCGGTATATAAATGATTTGACCGGCGCGCAACTCAACGTCCATCGTCTTGATTTTGTCAAAATCCGCGCGATACTCGGCCTGTATTTGCCACGGGTTCACGGGGGAACGGAACTCAAAATTGTCGTAGTCGGACACGGGATACAGATACTTGCTGGCATGAGGCGCAATGAGTCGCATTTTGACGCTGCCCTGCGTCACCAGGTAATAGTTGCGATAGTTGATGTCGTATCGAAGCGGGGTTGTGGTTCCAGGGGATGCGCACATCACGTCATACATGCATTTGGACACCATCGGCGGCCGCAAAAATGCGTCATTGTATTTGAATGTTTTAATGAGCCCGGTTTCTTCCAAAAAATCGCCGTTGTTTTCGCTGATGTAGCGCGACTCCTTGTCGCTTCGAAACGACTCCGCCGCGGCGTGCAGTGTCAACGGGACGTATGGTTCGGTTGCATCGGCCTCGTCCGCGGCGTCCTTCACATTGCGAAGCCGCACGTCAAATGCGCCGTATGCGGCACGAATTGCATTCAACGTGCACGATTCCATTAATCTCTCGTTCGGATAGTCAAACAGCACCGGCTGTCGCAAGTCACACACTTCCTCCAGTTTGTCTTTGGACGGTTGGTCTATTTCGTACACCTCCAAATCATTGCTGGTTTTCATGTGGAAGTAAATGTGCAAATAAAAGAAGAGAATTACGCAAAATATCAAGACGGCAAACACTGATTGCATTTCGGGGTTATCACTATTATTGTATTGGGTAGTGTTTTTTTAAATGCTTATGTTTATTTATATGCTACAATAATTTCATATAAATATTACGAGGCACATTGGTGCGCCATTAATCCACGGATTGCATGCTGGTTCCAGGGTCTATCACATCCAGATGAATGTTGTCTTCTTCGTCTTCCTCTTCCTCTTCTTCTTCCTCTTCGGCCGCAGCCACAGGCGCAGCCACCGGCGCAGTCACAGGCGCAGCCACCGCAGGCGCAGCCACCACAGGCGCAGAGACAGACTGTGTCAAACCTTGACTAATCAATTTCAGCAACATGATGTTCATTTCATTGATGGTCTTTTGTTGGGCGTGAAGCAATTCACGCAATTCTCGGTTTTCATTTTGCACCGTGTCGATTTGTTCAATGATCTCAGACAAGTTCGAGTTTGTCATGATGTTGTCCACAATTCCGGACACAAACTCATCATCGGTGAGGAGAGAATGTTTGGTTTGTTCCAAAACAAGGTGGGAACCAATGCGCCCAGACTCTGCGCCAGAACTAGCCTCCAGTGCTCCGTCGGGCAATCCATCAGGAAATGACCCGGATTCAATGAAATTCAAACGGTTCTTAAGTTCATCTATGGTTTGACTTTGTTGAAACAGTATTGTGTCCATTTGTTTCATTAGATAAATGGGTGGCATTGGCCAAGTTAGTCCAGGCGATTTGGCGGATGTTGTTGCCTTTTGATTTCCAGATGGTTGCTGCTGCTGCTGTTGTCGCGACTGCTGCTGCTGCTGCGGTTGGGTTTGTCGCGATTGGTGTGGTTGTGGTTGTTGTTGCTGTTGTTGTTGTTGTTGCTGTTGTTGCAACATTCGTTGCTGTTGTTGCATCATCAATTGTTGGCGTTGAGCGGCAGTGATGTTTGCTAAAGAAGGCGAAGGCGCGGGCGCAGACCCCGGTCGTTGTATCATTGGTTGAGAAGTTGTGGGGGGTTGAAGCTGATTGGCGCGACGTTTTTTGGCTGCAGAAATGGATGCTGAACTGCTCATAGTGTGTGTGTGTGTGTGTTTAAATGGACATAACACTATAATTTTATATTATTTGCGCATTAATAGTTCTAATGCTTTTCATTATTTTCATTATTTTCATGCAGAACAACAATGATTTGAATAAAAATTGAAATCAATTAAACACAAAATGTGTGTTCATGTATCAATCAGATTCAGCAACATGGCAGAACCGAATTCCTTCCGTTTATTTGATTTTCAGGTGCGTGATGATGTTCCCGGCACCAACAGTCGCAGCAGTGGCAGCAGCGGTTCCAGCGGGTCCGGTGGTTTAAAAAAACACAACAAGGACAGAAAAAGGTTTGTGATTCAAATGTTTGGCATCAATGAACAAGGCAGCACGTGTTGCATCAGTGTTGCAAATTATGAGCCCTTCTTCTATGCAAAAGTACCAGAATCATGGGGGTTTGATGCCAAGGCGCGCTTCATAACCGAGTTGAAAACCGCAGTCGGAAAATACAGCGAGGATTCCATATTGGTGGACGAGTGCAAGCTCATCCGACGCAAGGCGCTGTACGGGTTCGACGGCGGCAAGGACCACAAATTCCTCATGCTGAAATTCAAAAACATGGCAACCATGAACCGCGCGAAGAACCTCTGGTACGAACGCAAAGGCCCCGAAATGCGCCTGAACCCGCGTGGCTACAAGGAAACCCAAATTTACGAGGCCAACATCCCGCCCCTGCTGCGATACTTCCACATCAAGGACATCAGCCCATCCGGCTGGGTCAAGGTCAAAGGTGAGCCCATCGAATCCAACAAGCAGACCACGTGCCAGTTTGAATACTCCGTTGGACACAAAGACGTTGTTCCACAGCCGGAAAAGGAAACCCTGGTTCCCTACAAAATCATGAGCTTTGACATTGAGGCCAGCAGCAGCCACGGCGATTTTCCCGTCCCCATAAAAACCTACAAAAAGCTCGCCGCCAACATTGTGGACGCGTGTTTGAGGGACACCGTTAATGCGGCAACCAAATCCGAAGTGCATCGCATGATTCGCACGGCATTCCACGACACGAAAACCCAGGCGTTGTTCACGTTGCACGAAGACATTGACCGGATTTACACCAAGACGGTTCCCGCGCCGGAACGCTTGGATGCCATGTTCGAACGCATGTGGTCCACGCCGGTTCAAACGCTGGTGGAAGAGGCCGACCCGGAGGTCATGCAAGCCAACACCATTGAGCGCATGTTTGAAAAAATGAAAGCAGAAGCCTTGGCGGAAGGGGATGATGCCGATGACGACGACGAAGGCGATGCAGAAGATGGTAGAAGCGTGTTCACCACCGCAACGGCACAGCCCGCTTGGACAAAACCAAAGGCCGCTGCATCTGCATCATCATCTGCATCATCATCTGCATCATCAAGCGCCTGTTCCATTTCAGAGATGTTGCGTTCCTCCGCGCTGGACCGCGAAACGAAAATCAACCACATGAACGATGCGCTCATGGCCGTGTTCCCACCAGTGGAGGGCGACAAAGTCACGTTCATCGGCTCCACGTTCCTGCGATACGGCGAAGACCGCCCTTATTTGAATCACTGCCTGGCCCTCGGCACGTGCGACTCCGTGCCCGGCGCACAAATCGTCAGCTGCAAAACCGAGCGCGCGCTGCTTCAAGCCTGGACGCAGCTCGTGCAACGCGAGGACCCCGACATCATCATCGGCTACAACATCTTCGGGTTTGACTACAACTTCATGTTTCACCGTGCCTTGGAAAACCACGTGGAGGATGAATTTCTGAAGCTGTCGCGCAATGCCGACGAGTTTTGCGGCAAGCGCGATTTCAAAACCGGGCGTGTCAGCATTGAAGAAACCAGCATCGCCCTCGCCAGTGGCCAGTACGACCTGCACTACATCGGCATGCCCGGTCGTCTTCAAATCGACATGTACAACTACTTCCGCCGCGACTACAACCTCACGTCTTACAAGCTCGACTACGTGGGTTCCTACTTCATCGGCGACGATGTGAAATCAATTGAGCACCGCGCGGACGCCGACGTCGCGTGCACCCGCATTTTCAGCAAGAATCTCACGGGGCTCGAGTCCGGCAACTACATTGAGTTGGAGGAGACCGGCCATTCAACCGACCCCTACAAGGACAGCCAAAAATTCCAGGTTGTCGCCATTGACCGCAGCGCCGGCCACTTTGAAATCCTCGGGCACGAGACGCCCGACATGAAGAAGCACGTGCGTTGGGGCGTGTCCAAGGACGACGTCACGCCGCAGGACATTTTCCGCATGACGAACGAAGGCCCCGGGCCGCGCGCCGTCATTGCCAAATACTGCATTCAGGATTGCAACCTCGTGCACCATCTCATGAAGAAGGTGGACGTCATCACCGGTTACAACGAGATGGCCAAGATTTGCAGCGTGCCCATCAGCTTCCTGGTCATTCGTGGCCAGGGCATCAAGCTGACGAGCTACATGGCCAAAAAATGCCGCGAGAAAAACACGCTCATGCCCGTCATCGACAAGGGTCCGTCGGGCGAGGGCTACGAGGGCGCAATCGTGTTGCCGCCAAAGCGCGGTCTCTACCTGGACAACCCCGTGGCCTGCAACGATTACTCGTCGCTGTATCCATCATCCATGATCAGCGAGAACTTGTCCCACGACAGCAAAGTGTGGACCAAGGAATACGACCTGGACGGCAACATGATTCGCGAGACGGGCGAAAAAGACCCCAAAACCGGGCAGCACATTTACGACAACCTGCCCGAGTATGGCTACGTGGACGTGGAATACGACACCTATCGCTGGAAGCCCAACGCCCGTGGCAAGATGGAGAAGCACCTCAGTGGAAAGAAAGTGTGCCGGTTTGCGCAGTTCAAGGACGGCACGAAGGCCATTCTGCCGTCCATTCTGGAAGAGCTGCTCGCCGCGCGAAAATCCACGCGCAAGCTGGCGGAGCAGCAGTCCGACCCCTTCATGGCCAACGTGCTGGACAAGCGACAGCTCGCTTACAAGGTCACCGCAAACTCCCTTTATGGACAATGCGGTGCCAAGACCAGTTCGTTCTATGAAGTGGATGTCGCGGCATCCACCACCGCCACGGGGCGTAAGCTGTTGACGTATGCCAAGCGCATGGTGGAGGAAGTGTATGGCAACACCGACTGCCAAACGAGCAAATATGGCATCGTGCACACACGTGCGGAGTATGTATATGGTGACAGTGTGGCGGCATACACCCCAGTGTATGTTCGATTTGGTGGCGTCATTGATGTGTGTCCCATTGAAACACTTGCAGAAAAATATGGCGCGAATCCGAATGAATGGTCCGACTGCAAAGAAGATGGAAAACAAACCAAGCAGGTTTGCGAAATGATGTGCGGCGTGGAAACGTGGTCGGAAAAGGGATGGACCCGACTTCATCGCGTAATTCGCCACGTTCTTGCCCCTCACAAAAAAATGATGAGAATCGTGTCTCATACCGGAATTGTTGACGTCACGGACGATCATTCTTTGATTCTCTCAAATGGCGAAGAGATTTCACCAAAAAATGTGGAGATTGGAACAAAATTGTTGCATTGTGCGTTGCCGCAGCCCACCATGCACAGTGTGTCCGATGAAATCACAATTGAACAAGCCAGAGTCATGGGAGTCTCATTTGCTGCAGACAATGATGAAAAAAAAATCATACCAACAAGCATCCTCAACAACACAAGAGAAGTGCGTGAAAGCTTTTGGAACGGCATGTTCATGGATGAAGACAAAAATGGATTTATGAGAGATTCAGCTATTGAAAAGGAGGGGGCAAGGGGGAACACTTGGTTCCCCCGTATTGACCAAAAAAATCAAATCAGCGCTGCATGCATATGTTTGTTGGCTCAAAGTCTTGGATGGAAAACATCATTGAACACGCGTTCAGACAAGATGGACATTTATAGAGCGACAATGACAACCGGTGTTCAGAGAAAATGTCCCGACTCTGTGAAGAAAATAATACCATTGCCGGTTGTGGAGAATCAATGTGTTTATGATTTGACTACCGACAATCATCATTTTGCGGCTGGAATTGGAAACATGATTGTTCACAACACTGACTCTGTATTCTACACGTTCAATTTGTCAAACAAGGACGGCACACCCATTCGCGGCAAGCAGGCGCTGGAAATCACGATTGAGCTCGCGCGCCAGGTGGGCGACATGGCCTCCGCGTTCCTCAAGGCACCGCACGGGTGGGTGTATGAAAAGACGCTCATGCCATTCGGTTTATTACAGAAGAAGCGCTACTTCGGCATCTTGTATGAGACGGACCCAAACAAGGGCAAGCCGAAAAGCATGGGCATCGTGTTGCGTCGGCGCGACAATGCGCCCATTGTCAAGGACGTGTATGGCGGTCTCATCGACATTCTCACGAAAAAGCAGGACCTGGAGGCGGCGGTGCATTTCGTGCGCGAGTCGCTGCAGTCCCTCGTGGACGAGCGCGTGCCCATGGACAAGCTCATCATCACAAAGTCACTGCGTTCCACTTACAAAAACCCGCAGCAAATTGCGCACAAGGTGCTGGCGGACCGCATGGGCAAACGCGACCCCGGCAACAAACCGAGTTCGGGCGACCGCATTCCCTTCGTTTATATCCACAACGCGGACAAGAAGGCGCTGCAGGGGGAACGCATCGAGACGCCGGACTACATTCGGGCCAAGCGTCTGAAACCGAATTACTCGTTTTACATCACGAACCAAATCATGAAGCCGGTTGCGCAGCTCTTCGGCCTCGTGCTGGAACAAATGGCGGCGTTTCGGCGCAAGAAGGCGCGCTTCTTGGAAGAGCTGGAATCGGTGAGAAGCAACTGGACGGACACCGATGACAAGCTGCAGAAGAAGCTGGACGACCTGCGCTTCCGCGAAGTGAAGGAGCTCATATTTGACGACTACTTGCGCCAGGCAGACAACATGGCGAAATCAAATAAGAGCATAACTGAGTTCTTCAAAACTAGTGTTAAAAAATAGTAAAACTAGTAAACGCATATGTTGCATGAAGCAGATAAAATTATTTACGATAATGCGAACGATTTATAATTCTTTTTTTGTGCATTTTTTTTAGTGTTTTGCGAGATTTTGATTTGTTTGTATTTGTGCGTCTTTTTATTCCACCACCAAAATCAATTATTGAATCTTTTGAACCTTTTGAACTTCTTGGACTGTGCATGACTGCAAGTTCCGCCGGGTCAGAGCTTGGAACATGTCTGCAACCAATAAACACAACATACACTTTTTCATCTCCAGAATATTTGCGAATTCTATGAAAGAGTTCATCTGAACGAAGGGGGGCATGTCCAGTTGTCACTGTTTTGTGGTCATAAAACCCATGTTGCATGGATTCAATCGCATTGTAAATTAAATAAATGGTCAGTTTATCTATCCGCTTTGACATCCTTTTCAAATTAAAAATTATGGCTTCGAACACTTTATCATCGGGGAGTTTCCCATTATACACCTCTTTCATCATTTGTTGAATGCGTGGGCTGCTCAAAATTATTGCCACTATGTCACTGCGCCACATTTCCACATCTGCAATGTCATAAGAACAAAATATATCTATCGGTAGTCTAAATTGAATTGCACTTTTATACTGTTCTCGATTTTTATGCAAATCATCAATGTCTGCTTCGACAATTCGGCCACCGGACTGTTGTATAATTGATTGTTTATCTGGACACTTAATAAACCCCTGTCCAGGCATCAACCTTTTTTCAATGTCAATTATAACTCTATCTTTGTCGGTTGTTTCACGATACAATTGCATGCCAGGATTGACGTTTGGTACAAGAATGGCGTCGCTCACATCCACACCGGTTTGATTGTCCAGAGAAAATTCATATATGGCTGAATGCACAAAACCACCTGGGAGAAAACACATTTGCACTGTCATTTCTGTTTCATGCTTTCTTTGTCTAAATTGACACGGAGGTTGTGGTTGGCCATGATGAGTTGCAAACACCATTCCTGTGTGTCGCAATTGGGACAACACCCTCATTACATCTGAATCCGTTGGTAGAACACGAGATGGGAAGCCACGAATGTCATTCGGACCAAACCGATTGAACAGGCTTCTGAACATCTCAGTTGGAATGCGTCCATCTCTCAAATGAATTGTTTGGTTCAACTGGGACAAAGTGGCGACTGTCATATTTTGTGGAAGTTCCCTTCGTTCAATGGGATGTATCACGTGGGAATGGTTCACCACAATAAATAATTTAGTGTAAGATTCAACCGGACATGGTGCGACAGACATTGAAACGTTGTCTTACATAATGCAATTTATTATTTTATTATTTCATTTCATTGTTTCATTGGTTCATTGTTTCATTTAATCAACATCGTCGATGTTTCTCGGACCATTTGCCGACGGTCGATTCGTCAAATCAAACGAAAACACAATCGAATCGTCATTCACTGCATTCAATTCAAATCCAGGAAGATTTTCGCGGTTTCGCAGTAATTCATTGTAAAATGTGTTGATGTCAATGTCCGATTCAAGAGGAATGCTTATGCCGCGCCGTGTTGTGGCAGGCGCAGTGGAGGGAGCAGTGGCAGGCGCAGTGGAGGGAGCAGGAACAGGAGCAGTGGAGGGAGCAGGAACAGAATCAGGAACAGAAGAACTCCTTAAATTGTGTCTGCACGTGGGACATGTGTTATTCACTCGCAGCCACCGATGCAAGCTGTTGTAATTGAATATGTGACCGCAGTGCCGAACGCGCGCAACTCGCTGAGTCGGTTCAAACGCATCTTGAGTTATTGAACATATCGTGTTCAATGGACTCGGAATGTCTTGAAATTGTGCAAATTCTTCAACTCTCTCATCCAACTCTGCCTGCGTGAGCCTTGGTTCTTCGGGTTGATACAACATTCCCATTAGCGCATTCACAATGTTGTTTTCCAGGGTTGTTCTCAACGGTGGAGTTCTTTGATGACTTCTCCATGCATTCATTGGTTGTTGATGGTATGTTTGGGTTGGCGGTTGATTCCAATGGTATGATTGGTATGATTGGTGTGATTGGGTTGGTGGCTGTTGTGGTTGTGGTTGTGGCTGTTGTGGCTGTTGTGGTTGTGGCTGTTGTGGTTGTGGCTGTTGTGGCTGTTGTGGCTGTTGTGGCTGTTGTGGCTGTTGTGGCTGTTGTGGCTGTTG
>Ga0222713_10002570_pt1 | contig 19313 bp, 18 predicted proteins | sample C33_649DmetaG_FD_165061 | JGI IMG/M metagenome (GOLD analysis project Ga0222713, IMG submission 165061) | Estuarine water microbial communities from San Francisco Bay, California, United States - C33_649D | ecosystem: Environmental > Aquatic > Marine > Unclassified | place: USA: California...
GTAATGGGAAGAGGCGCCCAGATCTATTGCCTGTGAAGGCACGCTGGAGAATAGGAGTCCGAAGACTAGAAGCAGGGGAAGAAGCATGCGGCGGAGGAATTTTTTCACCGTCAAATTGTGGCATTAAAGTCGTCAATTTTTAAATACCTTAGATAGGAATTCCCGTAAACAGTGCAGCAATCTCCTACAAAAACTTGGTCATTCAGGACGACCCTATGTCGGATGAGCCCATAATGGCTAAACTCAGGGTAAATGGAAAAGTTATATCAATCCCTGAGCAAACTTATAGACCTTATAGAGTCACGAGCACTGGAACTAGTTATTGTAGTTTCAACACTCTCCCTTCCAATATTTATCTATTTGATTTGGAGATTCAAATTCCTAAAGCTAGATTCTGATTTAGTTGGCCTAAAGGTTGTAGAGGAACATAAAAATCAGATATTGGTGGAGGTTCGCAATCCAGGCAACATTCGGGTTCTTTCAGAAAAGTTTCCCCCGAGCAAATCTTTGCTTATAAGGCTCCGAGGGCTTAAGTCGACTGAGTTCGACTTTACAGCACAACAACTGAGGAGGTTTGCAGGGAGTAGAGGTAGGCAAGTGATCAAGGTTGATGATTTTCTGTATTTAATCGAGGGGATTGAAGATCAGCAGGCCTTAAAACAAGAGTATGAAAAAGTTAAATTTGTTGATTTTGAGGGTCATGAAGTTAGTCCGAGTTGAGATTATTTAGCAGGTTATTGCAGAGAGCCAACATATTGATTAAAATCTCGTGTAGTTCTTAAAGGAGTAAAAAGTGGCTCACCAAATCAGTCAAAAGAAGAGAACTGTTCAATTCATTTCTCTCTTCCTGTCATCTGCGCTGATCTTCTCTTCTTGTAGCACAAAAGAGTTAACTTCAGAAGCCTATAGATTTGGTAAAGAGACCGGTACCAAGTGGCGAGAATTAGCCAGTGAAATCGAAGCTCTCTCTGCCTGGGCTGGTGAGGAATCTGGGGAGTCTTTAGAAATTCCAGAAGTAGAGAAAGAATCCGCTTGCAAGGCGATGTGGTTAATTATCGGATGGCCCAAATTTGGATTAAAGGACATGTCAGAAAACAGAGAGAATTTTGTCGAAGGGTGCTTAACCACCATTGGCTCCTAAGAACTAATTACATTGTTGTAATTAGCTCCAAATACTGATTCAGAGGCTTACGACTCAAAAGTTCTTGTGAAGTTCCTGTGCCCTCCAGTATCTTAACCCCGGTAACTTTCCAACCGATTAAGAGAGAGATGTCGAGCTGTGACTTCATGGGGCGAGAGTTCAGGTTCAACTTGGGATGAAGCTACTGTCCCAGATGACTATGGTTACTCGGAAGTTAAAAAGCCACCTAAGTGGCCTCTCATTCTCCAAATCTCCACTGTTTTTATAAGTGCGTTTCTATATTTTGTTGGTAATTCAATCTTCCTTACCCAGAAATTAGCCTTGAGTATTGTTGGCTATTTACTAACTCCATTCTTAGTCGTACTTTTTCTCGCCCTGCTCAGGACCATAGATCTCAAAAACAGAAGTCTGCCTTGGTATGACAGGGGTCTTGGCAAAATCTATATTAAGTGGTCGGGCAGATTATGTCTTTTATCCTTTGCTTTAGCGGTTCCGATTCTGTGGCGATTAGCGATAGAAATAGTTAACTAAATGTCGATGTCAAAAGTCATTAAAGTTATCAGTAAAAAGTTTTTTGCAAAGGCTTTTATTTTGACGCTTTTGAGCACCCTAATTTTTCCAATGAGCTCAGCCAGAGCTGATAAAGCTTTTGATGCATTAGCTGCCTGTATCAACAAAGAGACCTCAACACAGGTAAACATCATGTTTTTGATTGACTCATCTGGCAGCCTTAAGTTTGCTGATGATAATAAGTCCCCAGGCTCTGACCCTGAAGGAAAGCGCGCAGAGATCATTGCAAGCTCAATACTTTTGCTAGAACGGATAAATCAAGAAAAGAAACTCTTCTTTGCACTAACTACCTTTGATAGCACTTCTCCTGGTCAAGACAAAAATGGTAAGAAGTACGAGGAATATCCTTGGAAACAAGCCAATCTTGAAAATGTTAAAGATGCCAGTGAGTGGTCGGAAAAAATCAAGAATTTCAACAATGGTCAAAAAACAGATTGGGCTGCCGGATTAAGAAATGCACAAAAAAAGCTCTCAGAAGCGCCGGAATCTGAAGGCGAGGCCTGTCAGGCCATAATTTGGTTTACAGATGGCGGCATAGATGTTGGCGGCGGTCCTGAGGATCTCAAGAAATCAATTCGACAGTTGTGTGGCATTGCTCCAGGTGAGCAAGGAGTCCCACAAACTTCCTTGATTACATCAATTCGCGAATCAGGAATTCATTTAATAGGAGTCTTCTTAAAGCCACAAGTAATCAATGATAAGAATCGAGGAAGAGTCTCCTTGTTTAAACCCACAGTGCTTGGTCAAGGAGTTATTGAGCCTGGGGATATTGCAGAAGGAGCTTTCAATTGTGGTGAATACCCAATTCCAGATAGCCATGGTCAGGGAGAGTTAATTGAAGTAAATAACACCGATGAGCTAGCCGAACGATTCTTGAAATTAACTATGCAGATAATTGTTGGGCGTCCAGTAGATACCACTTGTCAGAGTGGCGTGACTAATTTCAACTTAGATCCAGGAATTAAGGATGCAGTTTTGCTTTTGCCATCATTGAATTGGAAGATTTCAACGCCAAATGGTGGGCAAGCGTCAATAACTTCTCTCCCAAGTGGCTGGAATGAGACTACTCAACTTGAACGTTTCTCGGTTCTAAACGTCCCAATTAAAAAAGACCTTATTGGTAGGTGGTCTGTTAATACAGGAAATGCACAATTTTGTGCAACTGTATTTCTAGATGCCGGAGTCCAACCCCGCGTGAATAGAGATGTGACCTTAACTGCTGGAAAATCTAACCAGGAAATTTCAGGAGCGATTATTAATTCAGATGGCTCAAGAGCAAATCTGGGAGATTTCAGCAAAGTTGAGTTAAGTGTTGATGCAATCGACAACACTGCTCAGAATCGAAAACTGACAACATTTCCCCTAAAAGTGAACAAGTCAGATTCCTCCTGGAATGGATCTATCGAACCTTATTCTGGTTCAACAACTGCTTCATTACTCTTGAGGCTCGATTTAACGACTAAATCGGGGGTAAAGCTTCCAACAATTAAAAGCGCTGTTGAAATTCCCTTGGTCTTGCCTGATCAACTTTGCAAACTAAAAGAGACGAACGTCAAGTTAAGCGATTTGTACACCAAAACACCAGCTAAAGGAACGATAGAAGTTCAAGGGCCAAAGCAAGGAGATTGTCTACTAAGTATTAAGTCATTAAATATCAAACAGGATCCCCTAGGAAGATCTTTTAGCGACTTTTCTTCATCTATTGTAAACAAAAATACTGGATCAAAATTTGCAATTGGAGAAGAAGTTCTAATCAAGCAAGGCGAAAGCGTTAGTCTAGAAATTTCGCTTGCAAGTGATATTTCAGCTAAGGGGCTGTCAAAGGGACTAGTCTTACTTAAAACCAGAACTCCAGATTCAACTCAGAGTATGGACTTGATTGCAGATTTAGAATTTGCATCAGAACTTACTCCACCTCCAGCCTGGCTATATCCCATTCTCACTCTGATAGGAATTCTGATTCCTTTAGGACTTCTACAGTTAAATAACTACTTCTTTGCAAGATTTAGAATGAGGGACATCAGAATTGCAAATGTTCCAGTAAATGCCTCCATTTCAAATGGCAAAGTTGTAGTGTCAAGAGTTGATGACCAAAAAGATCTTTTCCAGGATCGCAACTTTGATTATCCTTCGAGTAATACAGACTCAGAGAAATCAATGAGTCATGAATGGAATTCTGCAGAAGTTTTCAAACTTCAAACCAAACTTCCAAAGAATCCTTTTGGAGAGGTATCAGGTGTTTTAACATTTAGCCAAGATCGCATGGGATTTGCTAGCGAAGAAACAATAACTGATTCATCCAGCAATCAAGTTAGAGTGCCTCTTAATCCAAACGGTTATTGGGTGGTATCCGCTTCTAAAGGAGCGGCTAGCGAAGATGCCGGAGGTTTTGAATTATTGGCGCTTATTACTGTTTATTTAAATATTGACCCTAGCCAAGCTGAGAGTCAGTTTAGCCAGGTAAAGGATCAGATAGAGACGAGTGAAGATTCTTGGGTCCAGTTGGCCAAAGGCCTTGGAGAGCCTGCTGCGATAAGTTCAGCAAATTCTGGCTCTGGTTATGCTCCTTCGAATGTGGTAAACAATAAGCCTCAAAGCGCTACCTCTCAGGGCGCTGGTTGGGACGAAGTCGACTCACCAGTCACTCCTGGGATTATTAGCGGAGGCAAGTCAGACTCTGTTGATGTGGCGCCCAAGGAGAAAAAGAAGTTATTTGGTAAGAAAAAGTTAGAGAAATCGAAAGAGAGTTCCGAAGAACCAACTCAGGCACCGCAAGTGGATCCCGATGATCCGTGGGCGTAAGAATACGATAGGAGATCAGTAATGCTAGGTTCAATGTTGTTTGTTGGTGTTGGTGGTTCTGGTGGAAATACGGTTCGAGCTATACGCGAAATTCTTACAGAGCGTCTTGAAGCCCTAAAGTGGGAAGGTCCTTTTCCTGATTGTTGGCAAACACTTTGGATTGACACAATTGCAACGCAAGGGCGTGGAGGTTTCCCAGCACCAATTCTCCCCTCAGATTCTTACCTAGGTCTAGTTCCTGGACAAGTTAGTTATCAAACAGTTAAAGATCAGATTATAAATTCCACTCCAGCATCTAGCCGAAATAAGGTGCTATCAGGTTGGCTACCGTTTTCAACTCCAGTACCAATTGCAAAAGGAGCTGGGCAATTTCGCGCTATCGGAAGAACTGTTGGAGTTTCACAGCTTGGAGCAATGAATAGATTTTTAACTGATGCGCATAACAGATTAACTTCTGCTCAAGCAAATAAAGATCTTGCCAGACTAAATCAGCTCTTTGACATACCGGTCTCTGCAAAACCACCACACACCTCTGTGTTTGTAATTTCATCAATGGCAGGTGGTTCAGGATCGGGTCTATTTCAAGATGTTGCTCAGTTAATTAAGTCAGTAGACCCCTCTCTCGATGAGTTTATGCATGTAATGCTCTATGGAGCAGATGTCTTTTCACTTAATATTCCAGAGAATATGTTGAAGTCTGTCCCAGGAAACACGCTGGGCGCTCTCTCAGAGGTCGTCAATGGAGTATGGCGCGAGAAGATGACAAGTGCTTCAAGCTTTTTGTTTGATGGCGTAGGGCGACCACCGGTAGGACGTCGCTATGGTGGAAAACACCACTGGTTGATTGGTGCTAAAAATAACGATGGCGCATTAGGAGCTACAACAAAAGAAATTTATTATGCAGTTGGCTCATCCCTTGCGTCTTTAACAACTAGCCCTGCAACTCAACAGTGGCTAGATGACTATGTCGTTGTGAATGTTTTCCCAACCAGTGCCACGATGACCGACAAAACAAGACTTAAAATCGCAAATAATCTTGAGCACTACCAACCTTTTGCTGCAATGGGCTTTAGCCGAATTTCATTGGGAATGGATCGCTTTGTTGAGTATGGAGCTGAGTGCATTACTCGCAGCGCAGTAGAGAAATTGCTTTGGCCAGACTTTGAGCCTGTAAGCAAAGATCAGTCGATGAACAGAAATGTTCAGATAGATACTAGAGCAGATCAACTTTGGAGTGGCTTTTTAGATGATTCTGGTTTGAGAGAAAGAAATCCGGACAATGCAGTTCTTGATGCGCTAAAAGGCCAAGATTCTTTTTATGCAAACTTTGCTAATGAATGTATAGCTCACGCTGCCGGCCGAGATTCATCATTGGATCCATCAACGTGGGAACAAAGAATTATGAATTACTTCAACGCAAATAGAGTGAAGCTTTTAACTGCCGAGAAGCCATCAGTCTTTGAATCAGTGCAAAACTGGACCCAAGATATTCAAAAACGAGTTTTGGCCGCTACTGCCAGTGTCACTGTGAGCGGTGGCCTTTATGTAGCCGTAGAGCTCCTTAAAAAATTACGCAAAGAAGTCGAATTTCTTATCAAGACTGAGCTTCCTAGCGATGCCGAGCAGAAAAAGAACCTCACGGATGAAATTCGGGGGCGGGTATTAAAGTTTTTAAGTACTGGCAAAGCCAAGATTGAAAAGAAAGATCAAGAGATTCAAAAGGTTCAGGACACGGTCAAAAAAGGAATTGCATTCTTAGGTGAAGTAGATCGAATCATGATTGCTATTGAACTCCTTGCTGACTTAGATGAGAATTTCTTGGCGCCGTTACTCAAGAAATTATCTGAGGAAATTGAGACCCTTAAAGTTGAGCGTTCAGCTGATGAGGAATATGGATTTTCAAGCTTCTCTTCATTCCCAACTTCGGATAAAGCATCAGTTCAAGAGAGATTTGCTCCACCAAATACGGAGCAGACCCTAATCGATTACAAGGAATTTCCTAGACTACTTCGGGAGTGGTCGCAAAGTGCGCTTGAACCTGAAATGCAAAGTGCTTGGGAATTACGTATGACTGAGCGAGCTTTACTAGGAATTCCTTTTGATAAAACCGGCGATGGCGCTGATCAAAAACTGATTGAAGCTCGCCCAAATTGGCAACCGAAAAATAGCAATTACCGTGCCTCCATTGGCAATGCCCAGAAAGCCAGCTTCACGGTTTATGCAAATATCGGTGATATTTATGAACGTGCCAAAAATATGATCAACCTTCACGCAGGATCTCTGAGTAATCAAGTCAACATGGGAATTCGCCCTTACTTAGAGAACTTAACGGACCCTTCTGAAAAGTCCAAGAGGCAAAAGGATTTTGAGGCGAAGTTCAGTAGCGCTCTTAAGTACTCAAAACCAATGGTTGAAGAAAACATTAAGGTTTTAAATGCAGTACATCCAGGAGCTGCTGGTGGAACTTATACGTCATTTTCCACGATTCCACTAGAAAATCTCGAACTACAGGAGAAGATATTTGGTCTAGTTAACAGCTTTGACCCTGGTAATCAGGCAATCTCAGATAAAGAGACCTTTAGTAGTTCAGATAGCACCAGAGAAATAACGATTTTTTCTACAACAAAAGGCGCGAGAAATCCTGTTGTATTCAACACCCTGATGGGTCCGATCCACAGAGATTGGATAGCAAGATCAAATGGATCGCAGACTCGTCAACAATTTTGGACTCTACGACGCACAAAGCCAGCTCCCGAAGCTATTCCGGTTGCTCAAGAAGTCTTAGATTTAATGTTTTTAGGTTGGCTAGCTCTAACTTTTGCCGACTTAAGAAAAGTTGTTGATACAGACCTAAACAAGGGAAGAAAGGTATCTGTATACAGTTACAGTGAAAAGAGTTGGGTTGATTTCCCGCATCCACTTCTTGGATTAGGTGATGCCCCAAGATCTTTTGATACTTTCCCAGCAGTTTTGAACTCTCTATCTATTGCTTTATTGGAGGTCAATGCAACTGCATCCATCACACCATTATTTGCTCACCATGCTCTAATGGATGCAGGAACTGATATCGATGATGATCAAGAATATGGCGTAAATCGCGTATTAAATGATTATGTTCAAGGCACAGGTCCTGTTGTAACAGATGCCACGTTAAGCGCAGAGCAGAGAAAGGCGAGCCTAATTGAAGACATTGAAGCTGAAATTGCTTCACTCAAGGATCGCTTTGCTGAAGCAGACAAATCTGCGAACCCATTTGAAATGACAGCTCAGTATGAGTGGCATGAGATTTGGCTATCTTCCCTAGAAAGGCTGTTAAGCCACGCTCAGGCTGTTGGAGCATCGGGTAAACGCAAGAAGACTCGCGACTAACTATGTCCTCTGTCTGGCCTGCTGACGGCACTTCGATAGTTCTACTTCCAGATGAGCCGCTAGGTTCTCAAATACTGGAAACAGCTATGGAGTGGACGAAAGAGCGCCTATTAGTTCCAGCAATTTATGTAACAGTTTCTGCCCAAGACAGCAGCTGCTTTTCACCATTTGAGCCTTCTGATCCAAAACCAATAATTTCTAGAGTTGTTGGATTAAATGGTTCACGAGAGAGAAATCTCTTTGATGAACTTGCAAATTCACAATTGCAGACTCTTCGAGTTCTTGCAGTGCGACACATTTCTAAATCCAGCGAGATTGACGGAAAGCAGTTAAATCTGGCGAACAGAATTGGAGCACAATTAAGACTTGCTTCAAGCAAGCATGAAGAAGGCGACCGCGGTAGCACCCAACGCGGAACACGATTAGTCCTGATAAATATGCTTGCTGGAAGTTCAGGACTAGCTCAAGGTGAAAGAGTTGACCACTCTGAGACAGTTTGGGACTTAAATGTAATTGTCGCTCCTGAAGATAGGTCTTCCCCAATGGGAGTTGACTCATTTGTTCTAGAGTCTGATCCCAAATATATAGGATTTCTTCTGGCCAACATTGCTACATCCCTTGGTTTATGGGTTGGTGTAAATAAGTCAGTTTTGGAAAATTCTGAAGTAGATCGATCTGCAACTTTTGATAAATTCATTCTTCAAAGAACTTTTGTCAGGGCAGTCAAGACCGATGATGTTGCTGTCAAGGTTGCAGCTGCTGCTCTGAAACAGATTGAACAACATGGAAGTCCTTTGGCTGATGCCAGCTTTCATTTAGAAGGGAAGTATCTCTTAGAAGGCACTGAGCGGGATTCAGCCATAACATCATTTGTCGAAAAGACTCTTGCCGAAGATGGAAAAGCACTGACTTGTAAATTAGCTAAGAAACCTGTTGAAGACGGTCAGATTAAAATAGGTCTTCTTGCTGGACTCAAGCTTTTTATGAGATTTCTGCTTGATAACCTAATTGCACTTCCACGAAACCTCTTTACTTCGATTGTTGAAGGGTTTAATAAAAAAGCGACAGATTTACTTTTCGGTGCTGACGGAGAATTTACTGTTGATGTGCGCGAGGACTTAAATAAATCTAGAAGTAAGTTGCGCAGATATGGAATTATGCCTGAGGAAAGCGAAGATATTAACAAGATCTCCGACGTACGTGGAAAAGTTAAAACTAGACTTGCTGAAATTCCATTGGCTGTTGACTACCGTTTTGATCATAGTCCACTTTGGCGCACGATAAGAACAGATCTCGTTAAGCTCTTGGAAGGCAACTCAGAAATTGCTCCAGGTAAAGTTATCGCTTCCACAACTGAGTTGATTCCGAAAGAGGGCTCAAATTGGAGTGTCCCTGAATTCGCAAGGGATATAGATGAGGATTCTGAAACAGTTAAATCCTCTCTAGATTGGCTGGATACGGATCAAGCTAACAAACTCACGGCACAATTCAAAGATGTCATTTCTGAGCTTCAAGAGGAATCTCGGGCGGCAGTATCTGAGTTGATTGCTGCAGAAAATGAAAAAGAACGGGCCAAGAAGTGGGTAAGAAAGTGCCGAAGCGAATTAAGTAAGGTGGTAAGTAGAAAGCGTGGCTTAGAACGAATCCTAGGTGAACTAGAAACTCCATCTAAAGCTGAGGCAAACCATGAGTGACGAGCAGAATTCCGTAGAGGAGTTAAACCAAGAAGTTGCAACTCCCCAGATAATTGATGAGGGAACTGGTGCTACACCTGAGGCTGATCTGAATCAAGAAATCCTTGAGAATGATGTCACTATCGATACTCAAGAACCTTTAGCTAAGAAAAATTCCCTAAGTTCTCTCATAGGAAGGAGCTTTAACAAACAGAGTACTTCTGGAGAAGAAGTCATCCAAAATGAAAATGAGGAAATCGAAAAGCCAGCAGAGTTACCTAATCAAGAGAACCCAGATGATTCCGCAGCAGAGGAACTCGGTGAAATCAATCAAGAAATTGATGAAGACTTAGCAGAAGATAATGAGATAGATGAAGAAATTGTACTTAATCCATTTGAGAGGAGAAAAAATCGCTTCAAAAAAGGTACCCTTAAATGGATTAAGGAAGAGAACCAAATTGTTACAGAAAATGTTGATTTTCTGGAAAAAGAATTTGGAAAACTAAAGAATGTGCTCAAGGTTGGGGTTGCGACTTTTAAATCAGCGAGAGAGACGAGTGAAGAGAAAGAAGCCCATCTAGATCAATTCTTATCTGCGCAAGAATCTCTAAATGAATGGATTTCAGAACGCCGCGGCACATATGCCTGGCAATTACTTGCAGCCTTGGGTAGAGAACAAGAAAAGTTAGCAGCTTTTGAAAAAGACGTTAGTAACTGGGTAGATACTCAAACGCAAGACCTTTACGAAGAGGCAAGAGACAATAAAAAGAAGTTTTTGAGGAAATTTAGGTTTTCTTTTGGTGGCCTACTTTTATCGCTAGTTCTTGGTTACTTGGTAAATCTAGCTCTAACAGCGCTAGGTTTAGGTTGGATCCCATTGGTTCTGAACTTTATTGGTATTACAAATCCAATCAGCATAATCTCGCAAGTGATTGGATTTGGAGCAGTTTTCAGTTGGTTTTTTGCATTTGTTTTCTACTTCCGCGATTACTCAAGATGGAGAAAGCGTTTAAATCGGGAGATTGCCGATGCCAGGTTTTATCTAAAAGCTGTTTCTGAGTTATCGGTCGAAAAGGGTCGTCTGCGGTTCCTTCACCAGGAGATGCACGAATTCTTAGGCCTTATGGCAAAACTCCTCCATAATCCTTGGTTTATTTCAGAGGAATGGATTAATTACGAGGGCACTCGTTTGGATGCAACTAAGTTGCCAAAAGCTATGGATGTGGCAGTGCCAAGGGAAGTTGGAGCCTTTAATGACGTTAAGACTCGTGCTTTAGAATATTTTATCTCTCAAAATTGGAGAGATAATCAAATCAATATTCTGTTTGAAGAATACGAAAAATCAAACGCGATGAGAGCAACTTCAATATCAAATCGAATTGATGAAGACCCTAGGTTACGAAGAAAACTGAGAGAAGACATAGCCAGTGATCAATATCTTAAAAGGGTTGGAGACAGACTCATCGAGGAATTAACAGAGTACGTTCAGCGAGAAGTCTTGCCGGAGGAAACGAGGTTTAATGTTGATTCGATTAAGCCAAACGAATTGGCAGGACTAAAAATGAAGACTTCTATTTTCGAAACATCCGATGAGTTAATGAAATGGGAAGATTTCATTTCTGAGATTTTGGGCCCAGTTGGCTCCTGGCAGCAGATTAACTTCAGTAGTAGCGGGCAGCTAGAAAATCTCTTTGACCGTAAAAAAATAGTGTCTTATGCGTTGATTCCAGAGCGTTTGGATAGGTCAATTATTGAAGAAATTAAGCCACACGTTGTCGAAAAGGATGATAAGTCCGGTGTAGAGGTTATAGTTCGGGTTGATGTTTCCAACTGGATTGATGGAGACAAAATAAAGTGAGAGAGGAAATATAGGATGTCATCTTGGGAAACAAATGTTGAAACTAATCAACTTGGCCTGCCATATGCGACACCACTTCATCGTTTCGGAGCAGCAATTCTTGAAGCTGTTCTGGCTGTGGTGACACTGGGTATCGGTTGGTTCATTTGGTGGCTAATTCTTATTGGGAGAGGGCTAACTCCAGCTCGTCAGATTTTAGGTCTACGAATTGTTAATGCCAAGACGATGCAACCTGTCCCAAATAGTCAAGTTTTTCTCAGGGGATTTGTAGTTTATTTCTTGGCTTTTTCAGCACTCGCTTCAGCTCTCTCACTACTTTTATTTGGTGCTGGATGGTTATTCACTCTAGTTTCGGCCCTTCTAGTTTTTAGAGCTTCTCACCAGACGCTTTGGGATCAAATGACAGGAACAACTGTAGGGTTTCAAAAAAAATAAAAGTTTCTAAAACCCTGGGGGAGTAAATGTCGGTCACTAAGCAGGCCAGCAGTAAGAATTTTGTTAAAGCTTATGGTGAAGTAATTGAGCTAAAAGAGTACAGAATAAAGTGGTTGGCTCGTATTGTTTATAGTTCACAATTTGAACTATTAATTGCTTTTATCATTTTAGTCAATGCAGTTTCTTTGGCACTGCTTACCATGCCAGATATAGATCCTGAAGTTAAACAAACTCTAGGTGAGCTGGACACCTTTGCTCTCTATGTTTATCTAGTAGAGCTAATTATGCGAATAGTCTCTTATGGAAAACGACCATGGGAATTTTTCCGACAAGGCTGGAACATATTTGACTTCAGTATTGTGGTTCTATCCTTTGGGATATTCTCAGGTGAAACCATAATTTTGCGACTACTAAGAATTTTCCGCCTGATTCGAATATTTAGATTCTTGCCCGAAGTTAGAGTATTGACCAGCTCTGTGGTTAAGAGCCTACCCCCGCTAATGAGTGTAGGAGTACTCATTTTTCTCGCCCTTTTCATCTACGGCATGGCCGGTGTTTATCTATTCGGTGAACAACTGCCTGATAGTTGGGGAAACATAACTCTGGCCCTGACCTCGCTTTTTATTCTATTAACATTAGAAAACTTTCCCAATTATTTGGAAGAGGCAGTTGAGATTAGCCCCTGGGCGCTACCTTTTTATCTCTCTTATATATTCATTGTGGTTTTCACTGTATTAAACGTTCTTATAGGAATTGTTTTGAATGCTATGGATGAAGCTCGCGAGGAGAACAAAGAGCGTAAGCGGAAGATAAAGAAACTTGATGCAATTGTGCATGAAGTAGATGACATTACTTCAGATGGAAAAGTTACCGAAGATGAGATTAATCGATTAAGAGAACAACTCAAGCTTATGGAGACAATACTTCATGAGGGAGAGAAGAAAAGGAAAGACTAGGACCAAGGATCTTGGTCATTGTTTTCTTTGAAACTCACATTATTTTCATAAACTTCATTCACCACATAGGAATCAAGTTCAAGTATTTTTCGAGCCGTTGAATGTAAATCTCTTTTGAATAATCTGCGGTCAGAGCGAGATTTCCTCTCTTTTGCTGCTTTACGTCGAGTACTCCAGCTCAAAATCTGATCGAGTTCATGTTGGGACACAATTTCCAACTCAACAGCTTTTGACCCGTTCTTTCTTAAGTGGGCTGCTTCCTTTTGTCTTACTAAAATACAAGTAACAAGTAAAACAACAGGTGGCCAAGCTGCGTATACGACGAAGTAAATGAAGAGACTAATGGAGGCTAAATCTATAGAGAGTGAAAGGTTCCATAAGTAGTGGATTAGATAGGAGAATATAAACCCTAAAACTAACCCACCTCCATGCAGTTTTTGCCAGAGCAGATACATGATTGCTGCTCCCACTCCCGAAAAAAGCGTGTGAGCAAAAACCGAGAAAATAGCTCTAAATATTAGAATGGAAGTAGCTTCCTCAGATCCAGCCGAATAAGCGAAGTCCTCAAAAATAGTGAACCCTAAACCGATAAAGCCGCCCATAACAAGAGCATCTGTAGCAGAGTGAATACTTCCCCTCTTATAAATCCAAAATAAACCTAAAAGCTTCGAGGCTTCTTCAACTATTGCAGCCACAAATAGCGAAGCTTCTCCTGGGGTAATTAAACTGGTAATTGAGATAGCAACTAAACAGCCCCAGAGAATGCTCCAAGTAATTGTTATAGCAGGCTCTCTTTCATAGCCGTCTGCCCACAGAAGTAGGGCTCCAACTATCGAAAAATTAAGAAGTAGCAAAAGCGAAGAAGTAGCAGTTAAGTAAATCCAAGGTTGCCACCAATAAGCAAGCAAGGCTGCTGACAATATTACTGGAATCCAATCACGCTTCTTGGTTCCAATTAATGACTTGGATCGATCGACGTAAGACATTTTATTCTTTGTTGGGCGCGAAGCCAATTGTCTGTTTTCTTGCCTCAACAGAAGGAATATCTCTACTGTTAAATTTCAGAATTTCATGGAGATCAATGTTTCCATCTTCAGCAGCTCGATGTGACATATTAAGGTACATCTTCTCAAATAGATTTCTAATGTACCTTGCATTTCCTTGGTCACCTTGGGGTTTCGCAGCTTCGATGTGCTTTAGTAAGTCTACTTTTGTCAATTGATCTATTTCCATTTTATGTGAGTGACATAGCTCTTCAAAAATACTAAGTAGCTCTTCACTAGAATAGTCGCTGAAGTGGATGTAGTTCTGAAATCTTGACTTCAGTCCTTGATTAGATTCAATGAATTGCTTCATTGGCTCTTTATATCCGGCAACGATTATTGCTAAGTTCTCTCGATTATCCTCCATTGCCTTTACCAAGGTTGAAATTGCTTCATCTCCAAAACCTGCTCCAGAGTCTGCCGAGAGTGAATACGCCTCATCGATAAAAAGCACACCACCTTTGGCTTTTTCTACGGCGTCTTGAACCTTTAGAGCGGTTTGCCCAACATAGCCTGCAACCAAAGCTGATCGATCAACTTCATAAACTTTGTTGGATGGGAGTAATCCTATTGAGTTGTACATAGATGCAAGATATCTAGCTACCGTTGTTTTTCCAGTCCCGGGGCTTCCTGTGAATACACAATGAAGGCCCACAGGAACTTTAGGTAGGCCTTGGGCAGAGCGAATGTTGTTTGCCTGATGAACATTTATGAGCTTAGAAACTTGAGTCTTGACTTCATTTAAGCCAATTAGTTTATTTAACTGTTCAAGAGATTCACTAAGGCTTAACTTTTCCGAAATAGTTTCAGCGTTTCCCTCGGCTGGCTTTTTAGATAAATCACCCAAATCGATTTCTAAAAGTTGAAGAGCAAGTGTTGATGCTAGCTCTACAGCTTGTTGAGGAAATTGAATATTGGATAGAAGAGATTCGACCTCCTCTGACACCACCATAACGTTTGAGGGCACCCTTGGAAGTAGTGAAATTCTCTTTTCAATCTCCTCAATACTCAACTTACTTAATTGATCGGGAAACCTTCGCCGGATGCCATAGAGAATATGTAATTTAGTTAACTCACTATGGTCATACTTTTTGGCTACGCTGGATGCACTTTCGCGTATCTCATAACTCAGGCTCATTTAAAAATTAACTTTGTTATTACTGCCTAAGGTCTTCAACGGTCTTGCCACCAAAACGTGCCTTCAGATTGTCATCCTCGCCATCAGCAACGAAGCCAACCGCAGCTAGAGTACCTTTGAGTTCGCCAGCATCTAGAGTATCTCCGGCAAGGTTATGTTCAAAAATCACAGCATAATTACCTGGAGAGTCTGGCATTTCACTTACTTTAAATCTTCCATAATCGAAAGTTTGTCCCTCTGTTGCAATCCATTTGAATAATTCTGGCGTTCCCTTTACTTCGCGCAGAACCAAGGCCCATACATTTACTATTGTTGTTGAGATTTCATTATCCCTACGGAATTCATTTAACTCTGGACTACTTTGATCTAATTCACCACAAGAGATAAAAATATTCGTCGACTCATATGGAATGCTTAAATCCCCATCATCGTCAAGCTGAACAACATTGAAAAATTGCTTCGCAAATCTTTGAACCTTATCTTTTACAAGCAATAGATTTGGGCTAGCCATAAGTTTCCTTTCGCTATATTTTGGCCAAGCCTTCATTATCAAAATAGATAAGTCAACCTCTATTTACCCAGTTTCCCTCATGTTTTAGAATCTAGAAAACGCCAATGTTGATGCTGAAGCCCTGGGGGTAAATAATTACACCCATGCGCGTTAAAGAGGCAGTTATTGGGCTGTGTATCCTAATTAGCTTGCTTTCGCCATCTGTCGCCTCAACTGCTCCAATCAGAGTTGATTCCATAATAGATGGTGACACCATAAAGCTCACGTCTGGACAAAGCGTTCGCTTACTCCAGATCGATACGCCAGAGATGAGGGGATTAGAATGCTACTCCCTAGAATCGAGCCAAGCTCTGGCAAAACTTCTAGCCAAGAAAGGGACCCTAAAGCTAACGACAGATTCCAGTTTAGATCAGGTTGATAGATATGGCCGGCTACTTCGTTATTTATTTATTGGAAAGTCGAATATAAATTTAAAAATGGTAGAAATCGGTGCTGCAACACCTTACTTTTATCAAAACAAGTTAGGTAAGTATTCCAAAAAACTTCTATCTGCAGCTCAAACAGCGCAAGCAAAAAAATTAGGACTCTGGGCAGCATGTCCAAGTACAAAATTAGATCCTTATTCTGCCTTGAGCACGGGAAGCTATAAAAGCTCGGAGAGTCCAAGTAAAAACACAAGTGGTTGTGATCCAAATTATCAAGGCTGCATTCCAGTCTTTCCCCCAGATTTGGATTGTGGCGAGATTAGGAGCTTAGGGCTTGCACCAGTACGAGTTACTGGAAAAGATGTACATGGTCTTGACCGAGATGGCGACGGCGTAGGTTGTGATTAAAAGAGTATTTTTTCTAGGCCTAATATCAACATTAGTTATTTCTTCAGGATTAAGCCCAGCTTCTGCATCTGATTTGGCCCCGAGCGTTGCCATTCTTGATACCTCTGTTGACAGCAAGATTATTGAAGTTAAACAGAATCTGCTCCATGAGGTGTGCATTCTTGAATGGAGTGTTTGTCCAAATGGTAGAGACTTTTTGGAAGGCCCTAATTCTGCATACCTGCCTGTGAAATACGGCCTATCTAGCTCTTTTGACCACGGTACGCAGATGGCATCTATTGCCATTTCAACCAATCCAAGTTTACCCATCGTGTTCATGAGAATTATCGGAGCAGCAGGATCAGGGGCAAGGCTTAGAACAACGGAGCAGACGGTCTATCAGGCTCTTGAATGGGTATTAAATAATCGATTGCGCTTTAATATTCAAGCGGTTGCCTTGGCACAAAGTTCACACAATTTGCTCTCCTATAAAGATTATTGTCCAAAGAGTGCTAGAAGCGCTACTGCAATCACTAACTTATTTAACGCAGGTATCCCAGTCTTTGTGGCCAGTGGAAATGATGGAGATAAGTCGAGAGTTTCTTGGCCAGGCTGTCTACCTCTAGCAATACCAATAGGGGCAATTACTAATGGACAGATATCAAGTTATTCAAATGTTGACCCAGACTTGAGCAATTTCTTCGCAGCGGGTGAAGCAAAGGCTAGATCTTCACTTCAATTAAAAGTGAATGCTTCAGGCACCTCAGTTTCTACCCAAGTGTTTGCAGCAATGTGGATTTATCTAAGAACTCAATTACCTGAATTGAACCTCATGGAATCAATTAGCTTTATGAAGAGCATAGCGCGGCAGGTGAAATTTCAAGAAAAGATTGGCTACTGGATTGACAAAGATGACTTAATTCTAGCTGTTGAAAAGAGAAAATATGGTGTGGCATTCGCATCAAAAACTTATATTGTTCGAAAAACAAGAATGCTTATTTGAAGGATTTACTTTTCTTCCAACTTTCTTCTTATCGCCTCTAAGTTTTCATTAATTTGGGCCAGAGTTAATAGTTGTAAGGCATCAATACTCAAAGAGGCATAATCTTCCCAATCATTTGTACCGATAATGGAAAATGCAGCAAATTCGCCACCTGATATAGCTCGCTTATATTTCTTTGTTCCGGCCAGATGTGAGAGCAGAGATTCGACTACCTCTAGATTCTGGCGTGCCGTTCGATTTGAGATTGGAATATCCCTCGACTGAGAGTTAGCTCTATTAGTAGTTTCCTGTCGAAAGTTCTCACTAAGTTCTCTCTCCTTCAAAACATATGAAATGGATTGCTCAGGCCCCGAGTATGAAAAAGATGTGTGATGACACGCGGCACATTCAAGACTCACAAAATCTACATTTGCACCGCAGTTATCACAAAGTTTCTGAGTGCTCAGAATAACCCCCTAAATTTAATTGGGAACTAAGCGGCATATCTGCATCAAGCAATTCCCCTATAGCAGGCTAACTCAATAAATCAGAAGTCCATATCGCCAGCATCAAATTCTGGCTCTTCTTCCTCTGCTTTTTGCTCCTCTGTATATTGCTGAGCTGCTTCTTGAGCACGTTTCATCGCAGCCATCTGCGAGGCGCTCATCCCTGCAACTGCCCCAGCTGCCCCACCAGTCACAGCAGAACTTGTCGCGCCAGAACCAACATTTCCCCTTGTACCTGAGGAAGTTGAGCTACTACCACTCTTTGAAGAGACCATGAGCGAAGCGAGAACTCCAAATATTCCAAAGAGAAGTCCAAGTGCTGTCCAGAGACCGACATTTAGATTTTTTTTCTTTGCTTGATTATAGGTAAAAAAGGCGCACAGCACCCATCCACCCACGATTAGAAGATCCATTTTTCCTCCTCTGAAAAAAGATTGCCTTGAAAATTTACCTTATTTTTGTTGCGTTATCTAGTACCCTTCTCGTAAAGACTTCCCCCATATAAAGGGGCATTGGTATGCAAGGATTAGGTTTCTTATTAATTATGTGGGGCGCACTAGATTGGGGCATGTCCACTTCTGGTACGGACGTTTATTACGACTGGCTTGGCATTACTGTGCCTGATTCCATTTACACCTTTACCCCTTGGATTGCCATGGTAGCCGGTTCTATGTTTGTTGCTGCTGGACGCAGGTCTTAGTTTGAAATGATAGAGTTTTTAGGACTTTAAGAATTGTGAGAGAGTGAGTTGTTTCTATGCAGAGTAAGGATATTGGTCTAGAAAAAAAGATTTGTGTGCTGTTATTTTCAATATTATCTTTACTGATTTTTACTGCCTGCAGCTCAGAAAGCAACAAAGTGGAAAAGGTCTGCTCGTTAGCAAAGCAAGGCTCTGAGGGTTTGAAGTCTTCCGATCCGTCGTACACCGATTATTACAAGCAAGCGGCAGAAATCTTGAGCGAGCTAGCAGCAAATGACTCAAAGTATTCTAAGCCCTACAAGGCGGCTTTACTATGGGCCTCAGGAGATAACGTAAACATAAGCGACCTTAAAATCTTGATTACGTTACAACAACTCTGTTCTCCGGATAAAGAATAGAAAAGTTAAGGAACCGGAGTTAACCCTTCAAGACAGCCTTTTAAAATAACCCAAATGCACACCTAGCGAACTAAATTAAGAGCGATTAAAAAAGGTCCCCCAGCCAATCCAAACTGCTTTCCCCATCGCCAATAGATTCCTGCATTTCATCTCTAAGATGTTTGTTTACAGCCTTTGCTGCCATAAATGTTGCAACAGAGGCAGCTGATGCCCCAAGAGGACCCCTCAAATTTTTAATCGTCTCTTTCAAAATATTTAAACCTTCTTTGGCCCACTTAGCAAACCAACCTGACCCTTGATTAGAAACTTCAGTTAGATCAGAAACTAATGACTGTAGTTCCTCCTTTGAAAAGGAGTTTCGCAATACCCCAATTGCAGATCCTGGATTTGATTTAAAGAGATGAAAGATTGGATAAAAG
>Ga0222713_10002573_pt1 | contig 19299 bp, 17 predicted proteins | sample C33_649DmetaG_FD_165061 | JGI IMG/M metagenome (GOLD analysis project Ga0222713, IMG submission 165061) | Estuarine water microbial communities from San Francisco Bay, California, United States - C33_649D | ecosystem: Environmental > Aquatic > Marine > Unclassified | place: USA: California...
GTCCTGCCCTTCGGCAAAAGCCTGAATCTCTGCCTTACTAACCGACCAAAGGGGCCGAATCAAGGATGCGTTTTCAAGGGGTAAGCCCCGAAAAGCCGTGGCATGCGATCCGCGCATCAAGTAGAGAAAAAAGTGCTCAAAGTTATCATCGGCATGGTGCGCCGTCGCCAAGCGCGGCAGCTCTCTGTGGTCCTGCAATTCCCGAAAAAAGGCATAGCGCAAATGACGTGCGGCCTCTTGAATCGACAAACCATTTTGCTGCGCAAAGGCTCGGGTATCGCAGCGGCGAACATGCAATTTGACGCCCCATTGTGATGCCAATTCCCGAACAAAGGCTTCATCCCCGTCGCTCTCTTCCCCCCGCAAACCAAAGTTCACATGGGCCCACTCGCAAGGCCAGTTCAAGGCCCGAAAAGTGGCGGCCAGGGCTACAGAATCCAATCCGCCGGAGATGGCCAATAAAGTCGGTTGTCGGGACAAATCCCAACCCCGTCGTAGGGCCCATTCTTGAACAGATTTTAACATTAACTTGCAGGGATTTTCAGTAGCCTTGTTGCGAAAAGTACAAATATACCTGCCAATTGTTCTTGCGTTTTTTGCAGAATGGGGCCCTTTGATGGGCCAACCCATTCAATTGCAGGCCCGTCGCATGAAGTCGCTGGCCAAACCCACGGGAAATGTGCAACTTTTGGAAGGCAATGTTCGCTTTCAGCAGTCGGGCTCAACCGTGACCTGCGACCAGGCCGAATACGACCCGGCAACTGAGACACTATTAGGAATTGGACATGTTCGAATCGTCAACAACGAGGGAACCACAGTCACGGGATTGAATTTATTCTATGACAATCGAGAGCACATAGCCAAAGTTTCAGGACAAGTTGAACTGCGCGATGGGAGCATGACTCTGACCTCCCCTTGGCTCAAATACAATACTTTAAGCAAAGAAGGTTGGTACGGAAGCGGGGCCACCATTTTGGATCGGGGATCTACTTTGAAGAGCCGAAGTGGTCGTTTTAATGCCCATTCTAAGACTTTGTTCTTTCGTTACAACGTCAGCCTGGAAACACCTGATTACTCGCTGTTCACCGATACTTTGGAATACCAAACCGATAGCAAGGTGGCGCGTTTGTATACGTATACCCAACTCGAGCAAGACAGTTCCTTGCTCTTTTTCAACCGCGGCTGGTACAGCAACGCCGATCACTACGGTGAGTTTTACGATCAGGTTCAGCTCGTTGATCCGCACAACTTGCTGGTCTGCGATACCTTGTATTTTCACCGAAATAGCAAGCAGGGCACAGCCTTGGGCCACGTTTGGATGCTCGACCGGACCAATGACTGGGTCTTGTTTGCCTCAGGCGCTGATTACGCTGAAGACGGGGGAAGCAAATTTTGGGGGCGCCCCTTGGGCCGACAACTGGATAGCGCTGAACCCTTCGATCTTCGTTCTGATAGCATCTTTTATCGCAATGACAGCTTTGCCCATAGGTGGTTTAAGGCAACAGGAAATGTGCTTTTTCAGAGAGCCCAGGTTTCAGGCAGAAGCCATGTCTTGGAATACAGCAGCGTCGATTCGGCCTTTCGATTGAGTGAAGATCCGGTCTTGTACGACTCGGCTTCCCGCTTATCGGGCGAGCACATTGATTTGTTCATGAACGGGCAACGCATCGAGCGAGTGGCCCAATACAACGAGGCCTTTGTGGTGATGCACGATGGGCAAGACCCTTTCAATGGATTGCCTTTGTACAGCCAAATCAAAGCCGATAGCATGAACCATTACTTCCGCGAGGGGAAACTGCATTCCATGACGGCCTACCGCGAAAGCCAATCGCTGTACTACTTGAAAAGCGAAGAACAAGTCGATGGGGTCAATTCGGTCAGCAGCCGAGACATGCGCTTTGCCATGCTCGATGGCAAAATCGACAAGGTCTACTTTTACGGGGAACCCAAAGGCACAGTCTACCCTCCCGATGAATTGCCCAGCGCCGAATCTCGCTTGCCGGGTTTTGTCTGGGATCCGGAGCGCAAACCTACGGCCGAGGCCTTTGCCTTGCCTTTTGAAGCATACTACCGCACTCCGAAACGCACACCCAGTCGTTTTCAGTTTCGCGATACCCTTGACGAGTTACAGCGAGAGTGGGGCTCGCCAAGCTCATGAAATCACTCGCCAACGCCATGAAGAAATTGGCCCTTTTAACCCTGATTGCCTCAACCTCACAGCTGCAAGCCCAAATATTGGGCCTTGTGTTGGATACTGCTCGCAACCCGATTGCCGGGGTGCAGCTGTTTGAACGCAGTGGCCACGCGATGGGCATTTCGGGCCCCGACGGGTACTTCCGCTTGCAGCTGAGGCCCGGTGCCTACCAAGTGGTGTTCAGCCATAGCGAGTATTACGAGACGGAGCTGCCCTTGTTGGTACGGGCCGAGAAATCTGATACCCTTCTGGTTTTGATGGAGCCCAAAAGCGAGTCGATGGAGGCTGTTACGATCAGTACCAAATGGAAAGACCCAGGGCCGCTGATGATGCAAAAAGCCATTGCCCGACGCGAAATCTGGGCCGAACGCATGCCCCCTTTTTCAGCTGAGCTGTACATTAAGGCTTTTGAATATTACAACAACGGCCGAAACACAGAATCCCAATCCAAGATGGATAGCAGCGAACTGCCGGCTTGGAAACAAGCCGTGAGCGCAGCCAAAGCCGACAGTGCCGCCCAAATCGACAGCAGTTCCAAGGCCGAGCGCATCGCCGGCAGCATGGTCGAAAAGCGCCTGCATTTGGATTGGGCCCCCGGCAATCGCATCAAAGAATCGGTTTCGGGGTACCGCCAACGCGGCAGCCGTTTTGGTTTGTTTTACCTCAGCAGCACCGAGGCCGACTTCAACCCTTACCAGAACTTGATGGAGGTGCCAAGACTGTGCCCCTTGCCCTTGATGTCGCCCCTGTCTAACAACGCCTTGTTGGCCTACCGTTTTCGCTTTGCCGGTGCTTACACCGATCAGCAAGGCCAGCGCATTTTGCGCATCAAAATGAACACCCGTCAGACGGCCAATTCCACCTTCAACGGGGAATTGCATATCATCGATACAGCCTTTTACATCAAAGAGGCCCACTACAGCATCCCCTCGCATCTGCTGGGCAATTACAGCAGCATGGACATTGATTTGTACTACCGATTGGATGCCGATTCCAACTTGCTGCTCGATTCCCAACGCTTTGTCTACAGCACCAAAGTGGCCGGTGGTTCTTTCAAGGGGCAGACCGCGGTTGATTACCGCAAAGTGCAAGCACCCGTGCAATTTGACCGCAAGCATTTTGGGTTGGAGTTGAGCCGCACCGAACAAGAGGCCTACGACAAGGACAGCTCTTGGTGGATACAGGAGCGCAGCCAACCTTTGAGCAATCTGGAGTCCCTCTTTCTCACCCAGGAAGACAGTTTGGAACGCCTGCGCAACTCAGACACCTATTTGGATAGCATCGAAGCAAACATCAACCGGGTAACCTGGCAGTCTTTGCTGCTCTGGGGCCAGGACCACAAAGACCGGAGAAAGGGCTTGGAGTGGTCCTTGAATCCGCTGGCGTTTGTATACCAACCCTGGTGGCCCGGCGGTTCCCGATTGGAGCTCTACGGCAGCGTCAAAAAGACCTTCGACAACAAGACCGATCTTCGCTTTGGCCTCAACGGCGGATACGGATTTAAGAACCAAGACCTGCGCGGCACCGCGTACATGAGCCGTCTGTACAACCCCTACAAGCGGGCATCGTATTTCGTAAATGTGGGCCGCGATTTTGGCTTGATCAATCCCAACGCCGCTTACATTGACTTCTTCAGGCGGGACAATTTCTATGTACACAACCACATCACCGCTTACCACAATCAAGAACTGGTCAACGGGTTGTTTCTGCGCGTTCAGGCCGAGTTCAGCGACCGACAAGACATCGCTTCCTACCAGTTCGATGCATACGGGGACAGCCTGTTTGAGAACAACAAACCCATCTCTTTTGCCGCTCACTCGGCCCTGTTTGCCGACATCAATTTGAGCTACACGCCTTTTCAACACTATTTGAGTGAACCCAAGCAAAAAGTCATTTTGGGTTCTCGTTGGCCCACTTTTTCGGTGAACTACCGCCGGGCCATTCCGGGTCCCTTCGGCGCCAGCATCGATTACACCTATTTGGAATACCGAGTGGAGCAAGACATCTCATTCGGACTATTGGGCTTGAGTGAACTGCGCATCAATTCAGGCTCTTTCTTGCAGCACCGAAATATCAACCTGATCGATTACCGCTACCAGCGCCGAGGAGACGAAGGGTTCTTTACCCCCCCCATGTACAATTTCCAGACCCTGGACAGCACCTTTACTACTTTCAAGCGCTTTGTAGAGTTGCACTACCGCCACCAATTTGAAGGGGCCTTGATCAACCACATTCCCTTTGTCAAAAACCTGAATATGAGCGAGAGTATAGGTTGCAACATGCTGTATGCCCCTGAACGCCGAGACATGTTCTTTTACGAAGCCTATGCCGGTATCGACAAGCGCATTCGCATTTGGCGCCAGCATTTCAAACTGGGCCTTTACTATGCCGTGGGCATGTCAAACATCTTTGAGCAACCCCGCATGGGATTCAAAATCAACTTTCAATCGTATGACCGCTACAATGGAAACTGGTAAGCCCATTCAAGATTACATCGAAGCCCTATCGGATGACAGGCGTCCAGCCTTTGAACAATTATTGGCGGTTATTCGCCAGCACATTGCCCCCGGTTTTCAAGAGGGATTTTACTACCGCATGCCCGGATGGGCCGTACCCCATAGCACCTACCCCAAGGGCTACCACTGCGACCCCAAGATTCCCCTGCCCTTTTTGAGCATAGCCAACCAGAAAGGAGCCATCACCCTGTACCACATGGGCCTGTATGCCGATGCAGAACTCATGGCCTGGTTTCAGCAAGAATACGCAGCCCGCGTACCTGGAAAACTCGACATGGGCAAAAGCTGCATTCGCTTCAAAAAACCCGAACTCATTCCCTTTGAACTCATCGGCGACTTGGTCGCCAAAGTCACCCCTGAACAATGGATATCCGTCTACGAATCAATGCTCAAGCGCTAATCTTAGTCGCGCTTTTGTGGGCACCCTTGCAGGCTGAAACCGGCAAGAAAAAAGAACCCAAGTGGCAAGAAAAACGCCACAGTTTCATGCCCCACATGGGCTTGGGAACTTTTGGCTTTGGCTCGGTGACCCAGCAAATCAGTCCCGACTACCAATGTAGTTATTACGGGTCAGAGCCAGGGGGTATAGCCACTGGATTGCAGTACGAATACAGATTGGGTCGCATGAAATACATCGGCCTACAGGCGCAGATTGTGCCCAGTACCTTGACTATGAGCCCTGAATTTGCCTCTGGCTTTTTGGGTTATGTGGGCCCGGTGGTTTGGGAGGGTTCATCGAACTTCTTGGCCCCTTCGTTCACCTACAGCCAAACCTTCGATTTGAAATGGATCGAGGCGGTAGGAAGAATCAATCTGGGCGGGTTGATGCTGGGTTCCCGCAACGCCATGCTGGCCGATTACAGCTGGTATAAAAACGCCCCAGAAGAATTCTACAGCTTTGCTCCAGCAGCTACCCAAAACATGGTCAAAAACTTCATACCCGTAGCCGGTTTGAGCTACGGCATTCGCTTCAAACACCTGGAGGCTACTCTGTCTCAGCAATTTAGCATGTCAACGGCCCTGAACCCCTTCTCCTATAATGGCAGCAGCCAGCGCATGAACCTGCGCTACAGCAGCCAAACCATTCAAATTGGGTACCGCTGGGAGATTGGCATGAAAAAAGAAAATTAAACCGGTTCAGTTGAATTGGTCTTTTGTGAAATCCTCCTGTATCGAGCCAATGAAATGGAAGTTTCATCTATTAGATTCCAGTATATTCGAATTGCAGCCCAAAAATTGAAGATACAAATCATGAAACCTTTCTTACTTCTATTGTTGTTTTTCCCTTTGTCATCGTACGCCCAAAAGATATTTTCTGTTGAGTATCAAAACCAAGCTGATATCAAAGTCTTTGTAGTCGATTACGAGAATCAATGCGATTTAAAAGTTTTCAAAGTGGACTACTCGAATCAAGCAAGCGGCAATAGTGGTTTGTGGTATTTCGTTGATTACGCAAACCAAGCTGACAAGAAAATTTATTTCGTTGATTACCCGAATCAAAGTGACCTAAAAATTTACTTTGTTCAATACCAGAACCAAGCTGGGTGGAGAGACAAATCAAAACAACATTTGTTGTATTGAGTTCATCGAACGAATCACCAGACTGATAGATGGAATTGGTACGCAGCTCCCCCTAAAGGGTAAACTTGACTATGAATTGGGACCTATTTGATTTCGCCGCAGCCGCCATCATCATTGGAATGATGGTCTTTATCATTCGATACATCCTGCGATCCATCAAACAGCCCAAAACCCGTTGGTTGCTCATCGGCGTTACCGTTGTGCTAATTGCCCTGCTTTGGGCCGAACTAGCCGTGGGGATTTTTGAATCTCCGTTGGCGGGGTCCTGAGCTACTCCACCGTCACCGACTTCGCCAAGTTGCGAGGCTGGTCGACATTGCAACCGCGCATAACGGCGATGTGGTAACTCAAGAGCTGCAAGGGAACCGTATTGATCAAGGGGCTGAAGCCTTCCATGGTCTCGGGCACTTCAATGACATGATCCACCATACCATCCAAGTTGCGATCGCCTTCGGTTACCACAGCAATGACTTTGCCTTTGCGTGCTTTCACCTCTTGAATGTTGCTGACCACCTTTTCATAGTGCTCGCTCTTGGTAGCAATCACCACCACAGGCATGTTCTCATCGATCAAGGCAATAGGACCGTGTTTCATCTCTGCCGCCGGATAACCTTCAGCATGGATGTAAGAAATCTCTTTCAACTTCAAGGCACCTTCTAAGGCCACAGGGAAGTTGTACCCACGGCCCAGGAACAAGAAGTTGTGAGCGTCTTTGTATTGCTTGGACAAGTCCACAATGGAATCGTTCAAGGCCAAAGCCTTTTCAATTTTGCTGGGAATGATTTCTAACTCAGCCAAGATCTCGGTAATGCGCGAGCTGGACAACGTGCCTTTGGCTTTGGCCATGGCCAGGGCAAGCAAGGTCAAAACCGTTACCTGAGCGGTGAAAGCCTTGGTGGAGGCTACCCCAATTTCAGGGCCGGCATGGGTATAAGCACCGGCATGGCTCAAACGAGGAATGGAACTGCCGACTACGTTGCACACACCAAATACGGTGGCGCCCTTTTGCTTGGCCAATTCCATAGCCGCCAAGGTATCGGCGGTCTCTCCACTTTGAGAGATGGCAATGATCAAGTCGTCGTTGTAAATGACGGGGTTGCGGTAGCGAAACTCAGAAGCGTATTCGACCTCAACCGGCACACGAGCCAAGTCTTCAAAAATGTATTCCGCCACCAAACCGGCATGCCAGCTGGTGCCGCAGCCTATGATCACCAAGCGCTTGATGTTGCGCAGTTTGTCTCCGTATTCCTGTACACTGCGCATCATGAATTCGCCGCTGGCAGAATCGAATCGGCCTCGGAAGGAATCGTATATGCTCTTGGGCTGCTCGAAGATTTCTTTGAGCATGAAATGCTCGTATCCACCCTTTTCCAATTGCTCCAAGTTCAGTTCCAACTCGTGCACATAAGGACTTTGAATCTCGTTATCAATGGTAGTTACGGTCAATTCACCGTTCTCAACGGCGGCAATTTCCCCATCATTGAGGTAAATCACCCGCTTGGTATACTCCACAATGGGAGTGGCGTCAGAGGCAAAGAAGAATTCTCCGCGCTCTTCGCCCAATCCCACTACCAAGGGTGATCCTTTGCGGGCCGCAATAATGTGTTCAGGGTGATGCTGGCTCAAGATGACAATCGCATAGGCCCCATTCACTTGGCTCAGGGCCGCGCGAACCGAATCCAACAAATCGAGCTTGGTGTGCTCCATGATGTCTTCGATCAGGTGCACCAAGACCTCGGTATCGGTGTCTGATGAGAAACTATGGCCGCGCTTGATCAAACCCTCTTTCAAGGTGGCGTAGTTTTCAATGATGCCGTTGTGAATGATGGCCAGGTCACCGCTCTGTGATTTGTGAGGATGGCTATTGCGATCATTGGGTTCCCCATGAGTAGCCCAACGAGTATGGCCCATACCAATGGTGCTTTTCAGCTCATTGCCCTGTGCGGCTTGGGAAACGTGGGCCTCCAAATCGGAGACTTTGCCCTTCTTTTTAAAGACCGTGAGGTCAGCGTCCATCAGGGCGACTCCAGCTGAATCATAGCCTCTGTATTCCAGGCGCTTGAGACCTTTGATGACGATGGGGTAAGCTTCTTTGGTACCGATGTATCCGACAATTCCGCACATGATAGGTAAAGATAAGGGTTTGAAAATGAGAAAGCCCCGGCCTGTTAGCCGAGGCTTTTCAGAATTTGTTTAGTGATTAGATACCAAAGGCTTGTTTGACAGCGGGAACGGCATTCAACTCTTCCCAAGGGAACAGCTTTACGCGAACTTCTTTGGCTAGAGGAGTACCGGCATTGAATACCTTGGTCACCTCTTTGCACTCGCGACCCATGTGGCCGTAAGCGGCTGACTCCAAGTAAATGGGAGAGCGCAAATGGAAACGCTGCTCGATGAAATAAGGACGCAAGTCAAACTCAGGCATGTTCTTCACGATTTCCGCGATTTGACCGTCGTTCATGTTCACCTTGGCCGTGCCGTTGGTGTTCACATAAACACCGCAGGGCTTGGCTACACCAATGGCATAGCTCACTTGAACCAAAGCTTCGTCACAAACACCTGCCGCTACCAAGTTTTTGGCAATGTGACGGGTAGCGTAAGCGGCCGAACGGTCCACCTTGCTGGGGTCTTTACCACTGAAGGCTCCACCGCCATGGGCACCGCGCCCCCCGTAGGTATCTACAATGATTTTACGGCCGGTCAAACCGGTATCTCCGTGAGGACCACCAATGACAAATTTGCCAGTGGGGTTGATATGGTATTCAATGTCATCGCCGAACAAGGCCTGCAAATCGGCATTCAGTTTGGCTTTGACGCGTGGAATCAACAAACCGATGATGTCCTTGCGAATCTGGGCCAACATCTGCTCATCAGCTTCGGCTGAAACAGGCTTGACGAAATCGTCATGCTGGGTTGAAATGACGATGGCATCGATGCGCATGGGCTTGTTGTCATCGCTGTACTGAATGGTCACCTGGCTCTTGGCGTCGGGACGCAAGTAAGGAATTAGGGTTCCTTCACGGCGCATATCAGCCAACTCTTGCAACAACATGTGCGAGAGCATCAAAGGCAGGGGCATGTAAGAATCGGTTTCGTTCGTGGCAAAACCGAACATCATACCCTGGTCGCCAGCCCCCTGATCTTCGGGGTTCTTGCGCTCCACACCCTGATTGATGTCGGGGCTTTGCTCGTGAATGGCGCTTAAAACTCCGCAGGAATTGGCATCGAACATGTACTCGCTCTTGGTGTAGCCAATTTTGGCAATCACCTCGCGGGCAATTTTCTGAACGTCCAAGTAAGCCTCAGACTTCACCTCACCTGCCAATATCACTTGACCGGTGGTCACCAAGGTTTCACAAGCCACTTTGGAGGAGGCGTCATAGGCCAAAAAATGGTCGATCAAAGCATCGGAGATTTGATCGGCTACCTTGTCAGGATGGCCTTCCGAAACAGACTCTGAAGTAAAGAAGTACGGCATAATGAGCCGCAAATATACAACCCCATTAGGGCCCGTAAAACTCTCTTGCCAAGAGACGGCTCAATTGGCAAACAAATCGCCTGTCGAAAGCCCAGCTTCCACCCATTTGTGGTCACCAGGAACCTGCGAATGACTCTGGTATTGCACACACTTTAATGGACTCGCATAAAGGACATAATCGATGCGAAAACTTGGAAAGGGACCCTTATAGGTTCCTTCCAAACCTCGTCCTGCTTCGACGAAAGCGTCGCGCAAGCTGCGGGCGATCAAACGATAGCTATAGCTCACCGGCACATCGTTAAAATCACCCATCACCAATTTGGTGTGCGGGCATTCGTCTAATGATTGACGCAAAATCTCGGCTTGACCGCTGCGCAGGGAATAAGCTCTTGACAAGCGCTGAACCAAGCCCTTGGAACGCTCGACTTGGGTGGGGTCGCCCTCAAAACCTTCCTTCATCAAGTCATAATCGCTTCGGTGCAATCGAAAGCTCTGCAGGTGCACATTGTAGACCCGAACGGTCCAATCTTGCACCTCTTCCTGCTGTGAGGGAATGCGAACGTTAGCCCACATGGCCATGTTGCCGCTAGAATCTCCAAACAACAGAGGTTTGGACTTCAGTATTTCATAGCGAGATATAATACCCATGCCGTAAGGGCGTCCGGGAACCAATTGGTAATGGGCATGGTAGCGAAAGCCCACCGATTGGGCCAAGCGCTTCATCAAGGCCTCCATATTACGGCCCTTGTCATAGAGTTCTTGAAAACAGTACACATCAGCCGGATGAGCTTGCATCAATTGCTTCAGCGAGTCTTCGCTTCCTTCCCCACTGTAGTGCCCCAACAATTGGGTGTTGTATGTAGCCACACGCAAGCCGACTTCATCGGCATTTTTAGAATCGTTCCATTGCACATACAAACTCGCCTGACCCAGGTGCAGCAAGCCAAAGGCCAGAGGAAACAAGGTTCTCCATTTTAGCTGCAGCCCCCAGTACAGGAGCAACAAGGCATTGAGCAAAAACAAAACGGGGAAGGCCAGGCCCAACAAAGCCATCACACTGCCCGATTCAGCTGAAAAGTTGGGCGCTAATCCGCTCAAAGTCAACAGCAACCCCAAGACCAAGGTCAAGGGAAAAATGACGATGTTGAACAGGCGGAGTAGGATCTTCATGACTGACTGGCTTTGAACAAGGTCTCCTTTTCCTTGGCCGTTAAACTATCGTACCCACTTTGGCTAATTTTATCCAATATGGCATCAATTTCAGCCTGTTTGGGGTTGTTCTCTTTGCGGTTGATTTCCACTTTGGCGCTTCGCTTGGGCTTGGAATTCTTGGCAGATGAAAGCCGATCCAACCAGCCTGAAAAAGGCCAATTCCACATCCCTTTCATCTCGGTGATGTAAGCCAAGGCAAAGGCCATTCCTCCAAAGTGAGCCAAGTATCCGCCGGTGTTGGCCCCGCTAGAAAGACCCAAAACGTCGAACAAAATTTTCGCTCCTACAATGTAGCGCAGTTCCACCTCCCAGATACCAAAAAGAAAGACGCGGTAACGAGGAGCAAACAGACCTGCCGCCAAGATGATGGCGGAAACCCCACCAGAGGCGCCCAACATAGAAGGCACGACAACGGCATCTTCGGCGATGGCCAACTGGAATATGCCTTGGTACATAAGAGCACCCGCAATGGCACCGCCTACAAACAGGGTATAAATGGGTTTCTTGCCGATCAAGTCTTCCAAAATCATACCGATGAAGTACATCCAGATGACGTTGTTTAAGAGGTGAAAAAAGCCGGCGTGCAAGAAGGCATAACTCAAGTAAGACCAGGGCTTGAGCAGAGAATCGGGCAAGGCTGGGGTAAACATGAGCCTACGCTCAATGGCTTCGGGCAACAGCAATTGCACGACAAAACCAATGACCAAGGCGGCTACCAATTGGGCCAAAGCCGCTTTATCAGGCCCAAAAAAACGGGGCGTCTGTGTCGCAAAGCGATTCATTTAGGCCCAGCGCTGCCCCTTTCTTCGCCAAATCCAAACGGCGATAAAACCAGTCAAGGCTCCACCAACGTGGGCAAAGTGGGCAATGCCCGTGCCGCTACCGCCAATACCAAAGACCAAATCCAGCACAATCATGCCCGGCACCAAATACTTAGCCTTGATGGGGTACGGAATGAATAAGAAGATCATGGACTCATTGGGGTAGTACATGGCAAAGGCCGTCATGACCCCGTACAAAGCACCCGAGGCCCCCAACATGGGGCCGTAAGGCAGAAAATCAACGCCTGAAGCTTGGTTGGGAAACAAGGTTCCGTACGCCGACTGAATTTCATAGCCCATGATGCCCAAGTGAAGCAGGGCCGCCCCTAGACCCGAAATGAAAAACAGGGTAAAAAAGCGTTGGGTCCCCATGCGGTGCTCGACAATGCCACCAAACGAAAACAGGGCGATGGCGTTGAACAAAAAGTGACCGATGCCACCGTGGCAAAAGATGTGGGTGATCAGCTGCCAGGGTTGAAAATGGGGACTATCGGGATAGTACAAGTAAAACTGAAACACATCGAAACCGATGTTGGGCAGCGACAATTGAGCCATGCCCATCAAGGCGATGAGGATCAGCAAATTTTTGAGGCCCGGAGGCAATTGTACCATCATGTGTTTCGATTTTTCTTGAATAAGTCGGTTATCTGTTCGGCACCCATGCGAATGTAAACGGGACGGCCGTCTATTCCGAATTGGGGTTGCTGCAAGCTCATCAATCGCTGTACCAAATGCTGGCGCTCTGATTCTTGGGTCTCGGCTGCGGCCATTCTGGCCGATGAACGAGCCATGGCCAAGGCCAGGCTATGGGTATGTGACAACTTGACATCGCCCTGGGTGCTCTGGTAATCTTCCAAAATCTTCTCCAAGGTGGCCTGTTCGTCACAGCCAGAAAGCAAGGCGGGCACTCCGTTCACCAATAGGGTTTGGCCCCCGAAATGGCTCAGATCAAAACCCATGGCTTTCAAGGGTTCCAGAAGTTCCAATAAGACCACCATTTGGCCGGCAGAGAATTCCAAGGTTCTGGGGAATAGCGACTGCTGTGTGGGGCTGAAACCCTTTTCCAAGTACTCGACATACTGGTGAAAAAGCACCTTTTGTTGAGCCAAACGTCGGTCCAAAATGCGCAGTTCTCCTTGAAAAGAAAAAACCCAATAGCGGTCGTTGAGCACCTGAATCCAGGCTACCGCATCGGCTTCAGGTTGGGGCAGTTGAAGAGGTTTATCGGGCTCTTCAGCCAGAGGTTCGTGCAGACGAGAGGCTTGAATCTCCTCGTCAACGGGACCGAGAATCTTCTGCCAATCTTGGTGGCTGTTGCGCTCGTATCCGCCCGAGGGAAAGGGATTGTAGCGAGAGGCTGAAGGGGCCTCTGTCTTGCCCAGTTTGCCCCAGTCGGGATTGGAATTGGGTACGGATCGTTGGCTGCTCAAAAAATCGATCCAACCGCTGGATTCGGGCTCTGATGATTGGGGCTGAACCACGTAGAGGCCTAGCGCCTTACGCACAGCTGCCTTGATCAAATTGTAAATGTATTTCTCGTCTTCAAACTTGATCTCGGTCTTCGTCGGATGCACGTTGACATCAATTTTCGCAGGATCGACAGACAAGTACAAGCAATAAGCCGGAAAAGAATCGGCTGGCAGCAAGGACTCATAGGCCGCCATCAAAGCATGGTGCAAATAGGCACTTTTGAAGTAGCGACCATTGACAAACCAATACTGGTCACCGCGGGTCTTTTTGGCTGCTTCGGGTTTGCAAACAAAGCCATCGATGTGAACGATTTCGGTCTCTTCCAAAACTGGCAACAAGATGTCGGCTTTGCTTTTTCCCAAAAGAGAAGCAAAGCGCTTCTGTTTGGTCTCAGCCGGGTAATCGTGCAGCAGCTGATCATTGTTGTAGAGCTGAAAATGTACCGATTCTGCGCCCAAGGCTTGGCGCTGAAATTCCTCGACAATGTGCTTGAACTCAACCGAAGGGCTCTTCAAGAAATTGCGGCGGGCCGGAATGTTGTAGAACAAGTTTTTGACCGCGATGGAGGTACCAACGGGTGAAGAATCAGAACCCTCTTCGACCATGCGCGAGGCTTCGATTCGGATTTTGCTGGCCGCCGAATCTTCGATTCGGCGGGTCCTCATTTCCACTTGTGCCACCGAGGCAATCGAGGCCAAGGCCTCGCCCCGAAAACCAAAGCTCTTTAAGCCAAACAAATCATCGGCCGTGCGAATCTTGGAAGTCGCGTGGCGCTCCCAACACAAGCGAGCGTCTGTCTCGCTCATGCCCTTGCCGTTGTCAATGACTTGAATCAAGGTGCTACCCGCGTCACGCACCAACAATTTTACCTGAGTGGCTCCGGCATCAAGCGCATTTTCCAACAACTCCTTGACCACCGAAGCGGGGCGTTGCACCACTTCACCGGCCGCTATTTGATTGGCGACCGAATCAGGAAGAAGCTTGATGATGGAATGCATAGATGCCGAAAAACGGGGTGAACTCCCAAAGTTAGGCGCTTGGATTTACATAGACCAATGCCCACCAGGCTCCCATCGAGCCGCGGTACTCTTCTACCAAGCCCAAGCCCTCGGCTCGAGCCGCAATCAAAGGCAAATCAGGCTCGTTCAAACCCGACAAATACAACAAGCCGCCGGGCTTCAACACCCGTTGATAGGCCGGCATGTCAGCGAGCAATACTTCGCGGTGAATGTTGGCCAAGACCTGGTCGTAATAGCCTTCTTCGATGGCGGGCAAGGCCTCAGCCGTGCCATGCTGCATCTGGGTTCGCCCACAGCCGTTCAAGCGAACATTGTCTCGCGCATTGTCAACCACCCAATCGTCGATTTCAATGCCCAAGACTTCGGCGGCGCCCAATTTCTCTGCCACAATGGCCAAGATGCCGGTACCGCTGCCCATGTCGAGAATTTTTGCTCCCTTCAACATCGATTCCCGCTCAAGCAAAGCGCCGCACAAAAGCTGAGTGGTGCCATGGTGGCCCGTGCCAAAACTCATGCGGGGCTCGATGATGATTTCCAGGCTGCCTTCAGGAGCCGGCTCGTGAAAAGGAGCGCGTATGTGCAAACGACCCACTGACAAAGGCTGGAAGAAATTCTTTTCCCAGAGCTCATTCCAATTCTCCTTGTCTCGGGTGTGCCAAGTCCATTTACTGGCGAAATCTGCAATTATTTCTTCGGCGAGTTTTTGTAATTCTTGCGAAAAATCGGCGCTAGGTCCATAGGCCACCAAGACTCCCTCGTCATTCGTTTCGAAGGTATCAAAGGGCAACTCTTCCAGCAGGGAAGGTAAAAAATCATGGCCCTCTTCACTGAGAGGCCAAATGGAAAAACAGAGGTATTCGGCAGCCATTTTATGGACGAGTAGCTAACTGTAAATTGCACTCGTGAAATGTTGCATTGTAACCAATATTGAACGGTAAATTCTTGGGGTTTTTATTGGCGTAAGACTCTTTCAAATCCTCTTGCAAAAACATTGAAAACAAGGGAATCGTTCTATGGTATTCACCAAGCAATTCAACTCTAAACCCTTCTTTTTTCAATACGGCAAAGGGAATGCCTGAATCATCTTGCAAAATTCGTTTGCTCTGTTTCAAACAGATTTGTCGAATGGTCGAAAAATAATTTTGATGCATTAGGTAGGAAGCAGCTTTGAAAAAACTCACCACAGACCCTTTCGATTCTATGTATTGCTGAACCATCTGTCCCTTTTTCGTTTTCAATCCTCCATCACTAATATCTTGTGAAATGTAAATCCACTCGCGAATTGGGTCTGACTCTCCTGCTTTCGAATAACCAACGCGCACTCCTTCGCATTTATTGGTCAATTCAACATTCATATCGAGGGTTTCTCCTATATCAATGCCTTTAACATAGTGTATTTCATACCCCATTCTACCCATGTAATACAGGGCAGTATGTATAGTGCCATTAAGTAAGGTAGTTTTGAAATCATCTGCCATACTCTTGGTGCGAAAAAAGCCCAATTGATGAGGGAAAAACATAGACTTCTCGAGCCCACTTAAATAAGCAGCAATCGTATCAGTCTCAAACTCAGATAAGCGAAACAAGGTGCCTGGAGCTTCAAGACCCAGCATGATAATGGTATCCTGATGAGGGTTGAACAAATGTCCATAATAAAAATCACCACCCGCAAATGGATACAAGAGGACATTGGGCTCTTTTTCTGAACTGTAACTTTGTTTGGCAACCCATGAACCTATAGGATTACCCACTCTAGACTGTAGCCTATCCCATTTTTCGCCGCTATAATTGACCATCCCACTGAATTTTCGTTTCAGTTCTGATGCAAATCGTGTACTTGTATTACGGAATAAAATTGGATCCAATTCCATGCATGCAATGAATTTTGCAAACCCAGTGAATACCGTATCATAAGGTAAGATTTTCATTTGAGCCAATGAGTCAGAAGAACTTTCTACAACACTCTTCTCCTTTTGAACTTGACTCACCTTGGTGTTGCAGCTCGCAAAAACCAATACCAAACACATCAATGATAAACGCATAAATGACCGCGAATTTCTCATTTTTTTAGTTCTTAAAATAAAAATCCTTGAAGCGGTTCATCGAAGAATTTTTGACATTCGACGCGGTTTCGATCTTCGCCTGCTCGGCTGACAAAATCGGGCACTCGGTGAGCCTTCAACAAGGAATCAGAAGCCGGCTTGAGCAAATCAAAGCGCTGTTCGGGGCGACCCTGTAGCCAGAGCTCTGCATTAGAGGCTCCCTGTAAGAAAACCGGCATGCGTTTTTTGACATTGTGAATCTCGGCCATCAAGGCATTGGCTTCGGTGGTCAGAATGCTGAAGGTCTGCACCTGCTCACCCGATTCAGGATCGGCCCACACATCGGTGATGCCGGCAGCCAGCAACAGGCTTTGGTCAGAGGCGTAAATGAAATGAGGAAGTTTTCGTTTGCCCTCTAGTTTCCACTCAAAAAAACCCTTCATGGGCACTAGGCAGGCTTGGCGTTTCCAGGCTCCGCGAAATAGGGGTTTTTCGGCTACCGTCTCGCTGCGAGCATTCAAACCCATGGCCGCCAATTCCCGCGCTTTTTCAGCCGAAGCGGCCCAAGAGGGCACCAGTCCCCAGTGAGCATTCTCTAGCCAGGTCTGACCTTCCTTACTCGACACTATGGGCATCAGCGGATGCGCAAACCCGGACAAAAAGAAACCCGGATTGGGCATTTCGGGTTGACCCTGAACCGGGCCTAGATTGTTCAAATCCAGTTGGGTTTGCAACTGGGTTTGGGAAAAATTCACCGCGTAAGAAAAGCACACTAATCAAATGTACTACCTTAGCCCAAGGCATGAAAATTGGGCTGATAAGAGAACGAAAAATTCCGGCTGACAATCGGGTCGCTTTGACCCCAGTTCAATGCGTTTCCCTGATGAACCGCTACCCCGAAGTCGAGGTTCTAGTAGAATCCAGTCCGGATCGCTGTTTTTCAGATGAAGAGTACCGCGAAGCCGGAATTGCTGTTTTGGACTCACTGGAAAGGGCCGATGTCTTAATGGGCATCAAAGAAGTACCCATTGAATACTTGATTCCCAACAAAACCTACCTCTTTTTCTCGCACACGATCAAAAAGCAGCCCTACAACCGAGTCTTGTTTCAAAACTTGGTGAGTCGCGGCATTCGCATGATCGACTACGAAGTGATCAAGTGGCAAAATGGCCAGCGCGTGTTGGGTTTCGGTCGCTTTGCCGGCATTGTCGGCGCTTACAATGGCCTTTTAACCTACGGGAAGAAAATGCAGCTGTTCGATCTAAAACCGGCCTACCAATGTGCTGATTATACCGAAATTTTGAGCCGGGCCGCCGCCGTAGAACTGCCTCCCCTCAAAATGGTGTTGACCGGCGGCGGCCGCGTGGCCCATGGCGCCCTGGATTTCTTGCGAAACTTGCGCATCCGAGAAGTGACCCCTCGGCAATTTTTGCAAAAGACTTTCCAAGAACCGGTATTTGTGCACTTGAACAGTCCCGACTTGTATCAGCATCCACGGCAGCAGCCCTGGAGCACCGAGCACTTCTACCAACACCACAGCGAATACCAATCGCGCTTTGCTCCTTACACCCGCGTTTCCGACCTGTTGTTCAACGGCTTGTTTTGGACCGAAGATCTGCCCCGATTGTTCGAGGCCACTGATACCGCCAATCCCGATTTCAAACTACCCGTGATCGCCGACATTTCCTGCGATGTAAACGGCTCTGTTCCCTTGACCTACAAAGCCACCTCCATTCCAGACCCGACCATCGGTTGGGACCGCTTGACACAGGCCCCGGCTGACCCCTGGCTGCCAAACAGCATCGCCATCATGGCCGTGACCAATCTGCCGAACGAACTGCCCCAAGATGCCTCCGAAGAGTTTGGCGAGAATTTATTGCAATACGTGGTACCTGAATTGCTGGCCAAGCAGAGCGACATGATTCAAGGGGCCACCCTTTGCCAAGGGGGACAACTGGGCGAAGACTTCGGCTACTTGGCCGATTATCTTTGAGTTAACTCAGGGTTATTTGAGATAAATTGGTGACCTTTGCGCCGAATTTTATTTGAAATCCATGAGCAATCGCACTTTTACCATGATTAAGCCCGACGCTGTAGCCAATGGCCACGCCGGCAAAATTTTGGACCACATCATTCAAGCTGGTTTTTCTGTAGTCGCTTTGAAATACACCCGTTTGACAGCCGAGCAAGCTGGAGCTTTCTACGCCGTTCACAAGGAGCGTCCCTTTTACGGAGAATTGGTTAGCTTCATGACCAGCGGCCCCATTTATGCGGCCATCTTGGAAAAAGACAACGCTGTTGCTGATTTCCGCAACGTTATCGGAGCCACCAACCCTGAGCAAGCCGCTGAGGGAACCATTCGCCGCTTGTATGCCAAGAGCATCGATGCCAATGCCATACACGGTAGCGACAGCGATGAAAATGCCGAGATCGAAGGCCGTTTCTTCTTCTCTGCTTTCGAGCGATTCTAACCTGTAATCTTTCGGTTAACACTGTGAAAAGCCCCTTTCGAGGGGCTTTTTTTATTAGCTTCGACCAAGATGAACGCCAAACGCCGACCCGACCTCGACCTGGAATTGTTAAAAGGTCCCCACAATCGACTGACCGAACTCTTTTTTGCCTTGCGCGTGACGGCCCAATTCATCAAGGGATTTCGAAACATGCACTTCATGGGGCCTTGCATCAGCTTGTTTGGTTCGGCTCGTTTCCAGCCCGGTCACCCTTATTACGAAATGGCCAAAAACATGGGGGCCAAGGTGGCCAGTGCGGGCTTTACGGTCATTACCGGCGGTGGCCCCGGCATCATGCAAGCGGCCAACGAAGGTGCCAAGAGTGTGGGTGGCAAGAGCGTAGGCATCAACATCGAATTGCCCTTTGAGCAGCAACCCAATCCCTACCTAGACCACACCGTAGACATTCGCTATTTCTTTGTGCGCAAGGTGCTCTTGACCAAGTACAGCTTTGGT
>Ga0222713_10002574_pt1 | contig 19298 bp, 5 predicted proteins | sample C33_649DmetaG_FD_165061 | JGI IMG/M metagenome (GOLD analysis project Ga0222713, IMG submission 165061) | Estuarine water microbial communities from San Francisco Bay, California, United States - C33_649D | ecosystem: Environmental > Aquatic > Marine > Unclassified | place: USA: California...
CCAAGTTCGCAAAATTCAAACAGAAGCCGTTAAAGTTAAAAAAGCTAAGATGCACGAGCATGCTACACCCGAAGGTGATACAATTGAAGAAAAGCAATTGCATCCTAACCAACAAGTATTAGATGTGCATGAGCCAGAGAAAGACAAATTAACTGCTAAAGATTTTGAAATGCTTCGTAAAGGCAAAAAAGCAAAAACAGTTAAAGAGGAAGAAGAAATTGCAGAAGGCATGCCTGGACAAATGGGTCATGCTGGCAAAGTAACAATGAAACAGATTGCAAAGAGCAGTGCTTCTCCTACAGTTAAAGCCGCAATTAAAAAAGTTGCACCTGATATTAGAACTTATGGCGATAGAGCAGCTGCCCTAACAGCCGCAGGTATCAAGAGAGAATCTGTTGAACAAGTAACAGAATTATCAATTGGCACATTAACCAAAGTAAAACATGCTGCAAGAAGAGCGGCGAGTGATGCAAGTAGAGATGGTGATGAAGAAAAAGCAGATAAGCGATATAAACTTGCAGGCACAGCAAGCAATAAAGCTGAAATGAAATACAGAGCAGCAGGATTGAAACCATCGGGTCAACATACAATGGAAGAAGTTGAAGAAGCAGTATCAGAAACTATTGTTAAGCATAACGACTTTACAATTGAGATTACTGATAATCCTACATTCGGTGACTTTTTAAGAGCTGTTCAATCTATTGTTAGAACAGATGAAGAATCAATGCAAAAAGAAATCGTTGCAATTGCAGAACAAGCATTTGCAGAGAATTATGAAGAAGTTATTATTGAAGCATTCACAAGAATGGAAATTGACGACAAGATGGCTGCTCACCGTAAGGCGGGCAACACAGTATCGAATGATAAATTTAGTACTAAAAACGGACAACCTTATGCTGAGTATGTTGTGACTGATCAAGAAGGTGGACGTAAAAAATATATTCACCATGGAACGGTGCGCCGCATGGAATCAATGCCAAGCGCAACCAAAAAAGATAAAGAGTAATAAGCATACCAATGCTTAATTATAAATAATAAAAACAGGGAGACTAAAATGTCAGCATGGGGAAAAAGAGATAGAATTGAAGTTAGCGCAACAGCTCGCGCTAATTTAGGTAGTACAACAGTTGTTACAAGCGCACCAGTAGTTACTGCTGCTAATGGCTTTTATGCAGGGTATTCATTGGTGATTGCCAATGAAGATTATGCAATTCAAACTATTACTAACAGCACTACTATTGTTCTTGATACAGCATACCGCGGTGCCAATGTTGCAACTGCTAATATTGCTATTCAAGAAGATCCAAAATGGATTCCTACTGGTAACGCTGCAATTGGGCACCGTGCCAACAACCTTAATAAAGCCAACGTATACGGTGTTGATCGTATTGAAGCAAATGTTCCGGGCAATAAAGCTAACGGTATAGTAGGACCAGGTTGGTTATCGTATACAACATATACGACAACACAAGGTGCAACAAGAAAGAAAGCAGAATTGCTAGTAGCAATGTCAAAGAACTTTAATGCTAATGCCACAGGTACATTATTTGGCGATGCCAACGACGGTTCTATATTGAAAGAATCTTAAAACACAATTTGGTTATGATGTAATTCAATTAATAACCTTTTGGTGTTTTAATGGCAGATTTAAAGATATCGGAATTAGCCAGTGCTAATGTAGTTAATAAGGATGATTTATTTTATCTTATACAGGATAATGATAGCTATAATGTAAAAGCAAGTACATTATTTTCGTCAATCACCGATCCTACATTAGCCGGCAACATTCTTCTCGGCGGGACAGTTCAAACATTAAATGCTGCTGGTACGGTAAGTATTACCACAACTAGAACAGATTTATATGGTGGCCGTTCTGCGGATGCAAATGCTATTTCGAATGGATCAATATTACCTTCTACAATATTCTTATATACGGAAGATGTTTCTGCCACGGGTAGAGGATTTACATTTGCTAATGGTACTCCTACTACACAGACATTATACGTTAGATATAAAAATGATAAGATTCACTTATCTCAAGCAGATAGTACAGTTTTCACGTATCCTCCTGAAGATTGGGTTGGCCCTACCGGATTAAGACCATTCCCAACAGGGTTACAGTTTGTAAAAGGTTCGCAATACATATTTAATGTAAGTGATCCATCAAATACCGGTAATGTTTTAGCATTGTCATCATCTATAGATGGAACTAATACATTAGGTACTCGTTATACTGCAAATGTTGTATATAATGGTACTCCTGGAACTGCAGGTGCAAATGTTGTATTTACTGTTGCAAATGTAGATATTGATCCTGGCGGTAAATTCTATTTAGATTTACCACAAGGCGCTGATGGCCAATTAAAGATTATTAACCTAGTAACTACCCTAGGTGGACAATTTGTATTAGCAAGTAATATTCAAAATAATCTTGCTATTGAATTAAAGAGATCTGGTGATTCAGCATTCTTGATGTATTCAAGTAATGGATGGATTTTAGTTGGTTCAAATCCTGTACTAACAACCACATTCTCTGGCACGTCTGATGATATTTCAGAAGGCAGCAAGTTATATTTTACCAATGCAAGAGCAAGAGCAGCAATTACCGCAATTGATAATACAATAACATATTATAAAGCAAATGGCGGCATTGCTGCAAATATTCAAGCAATAACAGAAAATATTGTTGCAGTAGCATTCTCAGGTAACACAAATATAATAAATGAAGGTTCAGAGAATCTTTATTACACAAATAATAGGGTGTTATCCAATGTATCACAGATGAGTATTAATGTACTCGCAGATGTTGATACTACAGGTATTACTTCAAACGGCACATTAATTTGGAATGGTACATCATTTGTTGCAGGTATTGCAAACGAAGCATATTCTGCGGTCGTATCTAATGTATCACAAACTTCTAATATTGCTAATGTAGTATTAACAATTGACACATTTACAACAAGTAATTTAAGAGAAGGTTCAAATCTTTATTATACTAATGCTAGAGTTTATGCAAACGTAATACCTTTATTAGATTTAAAGGCAAATGTTGTTGACTTAACAACTGCTAATGTTGCAGAGTTAAATAATTTATACTATACAAATGCTAGAGTTATTTCAGCATTAGTTGGTCAAGATATTGTAACTAATAATGTAATAATTCAAGGCGATTTAACTGTTGAAGGTAATGTAGTTACTTTTAATACTGCCACATTAACCGTTGAAGATAAAAATATTGTATTGGCAAACGGTGCCATAAATTCTTCAGCAGCGGACGGCTCTGGTTTTAATATTGATGGCGCCCAAGCTAATTTAAAATATCGTAGTACAGGCGATAAATTTGAATTCAATAAGTCGTTAGATGTTCAAGGCACGTTAACAGCCAATGGTTGGGCAAATTTATATGCAGCAAATGTTATTGGTTTAACAACTGCCAATGTTGCAGAATTAACAAATTTATACTACACGAATGCTAGAGTTTATTCTAATGTAATCCCATTATTGGATTTAAAGGCAAATGTTGTTGACTTAACAACTGCCAATGTTGCAGAATTAACAAATTTATACTACACGAATGCTAGAGTTTATGCAAATGTAACGGAAAGATTGCAATATTTAGATACGAATATTATTCCTTTAATTAGTAGTGTTTATGATTTAGGTTCAGACGCATACAGATTTAGAGACTTGTGGTTGTCTGGTGCAACAATTCGATTGGGTAATACGTTATTATCTGAAACTGCAGGCGGCGGACTTTCGGTTAAAAGTGCTTCTGGCAATGTCAACATTGTTAGTGATATAATTTCTTCAAATACGTGGCTAGGAATTTATACCGCAAATGTATTAGAAACTGAAGGAAATTTATACTACACGAATGCTAGAGTTTATGCAAATGTAATACCTTTATTAGATTTAAAGGCAAATGTTGTTGACTTAACAACTGCTAATGTTGCAGAGTTAACAAATTTATACTACACGAATGCTAGAGTTTATGCAAATGTAATACCTTTATTAGATTTAAAGGCAAATGTTGTTGACTTAACAACTGCCAATGTTGCAGAGGGAAGCAGTTTATATTATACAAATGCTCGAGTGCTATCTAATGTATCGCAGATGAGCATCAATGTTCTTGCTGACGTAGATGTAACTGGCGTTACGGCAAACGGAACATTAATTTGGAATGGAACATCATTTGTTGCAGGCATCGCAAATGAGGCATATTCTGCAGTTACATCAAATGTGTCACAGACATCCAACATTGCTAATGTAGTATTAACAATTGACACATTTACAACAAGTAATTTAAGAGAAGGTTCAAATCTTTATTTTACAAATACTCGTGTAATAGATGCATTAACAACTGCTAATGTAACTACCGGTAATTTAGTTGTTAGCGGAACATTAACTGCTCGTTCGAATGTTGGATTAACACTTGGAACAGCAACACAGGGCAATTTAATAAGTAATGCGATTACTATGACAGTAGATACAACAGTAACAAACGGAATAGCTCAATTGAATGAAATTTTGGGCAAATTAGTTCCAGCTGCGCCAATAGCATTCCCAGGAAATGGTTATATTGCTATTAATTCTGTTTCTACTTTTAGAATGGCAAATTTTGCACAAACAGACAACACACCAAGTAGTAGAAATGTAGGTGGCGCAAATATTGTTTCTTTAGTACGTAGGGCAAGTTCTTATACTACTACCACAATGAATGATATGGGTCCTGGGAATACAGGAACAGTCACATTATATAAAAACGGAAGTGCAACTGGTGCAAGAACACTTGTAACTGGTTCGGATAATGGAACATACGGTGATTTAGTTATAAGCGATAATGTAGATTATGCCACAAAAACGGGTGCTGCTGGTGGTTTCTGGGAAAGCTTTGATACTAACGCATCAGGCACAGTATCTGCAGGTTGGAATGAAGTTTATATTAATCACAGTCAAGGCGGTTCTAGTAATATAGCATATTGGTACTATGATTCAAGTAGCCCAGGCGCAGTTGTATTTTCTGTTCCTGTAATATATCCAACTTCAAACGTATATTCTAATTCAAGTACGATACCACATTATACTAGTGCTACAGTATTTACAATGACTGCTAATGTTAAAAACCTTAGTGGTGATATGTTCCCAACAAGTAACACATTTATTACAGGATCGTCAGCCACAGGATTTGGAACACCTAGTAGTTTAAATTATGAAAGTGCCGGTGTAACAGGTGTACCTTTACCGTTAACAAGAAACTTATATGTTTCAAGTGGCAATGCTCAAATTTCTACAACAGTAAATATTGCATCCGGATTTGGCACAACCACAGTTGGTCCTAGTTTAACAGGACAAAATAGTTATATTTCAGGAACAGGTTCATTCTCATTAGGTGCAACTGTTCTTTATAAAACAGCCACAATTTCTTCCGAATCAACAATGGAAGAAAGTAATATTTGGGTTCAGGGTAATGTTGGTTCGGGCGCAGGATACGGTGCAAGAATTATTAACCCAGGATCAACTGATACGCCAGTGCAATCTGCAAGCGCATTATTGTTTAATAGTAATACAAGTACCTTATTATCATATGATGCAACTATTGTAGGTGCTACATTAAAACACGATCAAACAAATTATTCTGTAGGATATTTACCAGTTGGTCCTAATTTAAGTTCTGGTAGAGGCGGTGCTCAATATTATACGTTTAAGTTTAGTCGAGCATCTGTTGGTAAATTTAATATTAAATTCACAGGTCAATTAGCAGGTCTATGGGTAGCATTACCGGGCAGTGCAATAGATACAACAGCCGCAGCGACAAATGGTTGGGTAGATATGAGTGTTGCTTATCCAGGATCGGGTGTGCCGTCATATGGATGCGCATTAGGTGGAACCGTAACATTAAATACAGCCGGGACCCAAAGTAAGACATGTACTTTTGGTTCAGCAAACAGCTCAGATTCGGGCGCGTCAGGTGAGATATATATTAGGATAAGACTCAATGCAGGACAAACTATAACTGCTTTAGCAATACTCGGAGCAAGTAATTAAATGGCAATTTCAGATTCACAAAAGGTTGACCTACTATATAAGAAACTCTTTGGTGTTGCCAAGACTGACTTGCCTGGTAATAAGGGTCTTGCAAATGAGGCCACTGCTAGCCCAGCATTAAATCGTGGCGATAAAGTTTGGACACAAGCTGGAGATATCCCAACCACTCCTGCAGCTGTACCGGGAATTATTCAAGCATACTTAACTACAAGCAGAATTGAATGTACGGCTGATGCAACATCTACTCTTGTAAGTGGCGTATATCCTAGTTGGAAAACAAACTTAACAGATTGGATCACACCTGAATTTGGTGCAGACTATTTTGTAAAAGTATATGCAGATACTGCAGGTGCATCCGACCCAACATCTACCGGCACACAATTATCGGATGCAGGTATCGGGGGCGTAGGCGAATGGTTCTTTGATTACCAATCTGGCGTATTAAATTTTATTGGCGGATCAATTCCCGCATATTTAGTATCAAATCCTACTAAAAAGTTATTTGTTGTAGGTTACAGATACATTGGTTTAAAAGGTGCTTCTTATTTAGCAAATGCAACAGTTACTGGCAATATTAATGTCGGTAATGTAATTGTTACTGGAACAATAGTTGCAAGTGCATTAGTTATTCCTGGATTAGATTTAGGATCTTTAGTATCAAGTAATGTTTCTACTAATACAGCAACTGCTGTAAATGTTATTTCTGAAAACATTAGTGCAAATTCTTGGTTTGGTCTTTATACAGCAAACGTAATTGAAACTGCTGGCAATTTATATTATACAAATGCTCGTGTTTATGCAAATGTGATAGGATTACTAAATGATAAAGCAAACGTTGTTGATTTAACAACTGCTAATGTTTTAGAATCTGTAAGTAATTTATATTATACTGTAACGAGAGCAAATGCGGCAATTGATGATCGTGTAACGAAAACGTTCATTGATAATTTGGGTATCGATTCAACTAATGCGCAAACATCAGATGTTGCACAATCTGCAAACATTGCCAATGTTGTATTATCAATTGATAATTTTACAACAAGTAATTTAAGAGAAGGCGCAAATCTTTACTTTACAAATGCAAGAACAATTGGTGCAGTAACCGGTCAAGATTTAAATTTATCTAATGTAACTGTTTACAATTTAACTGCGGCAAACGCTTTATATGCAAACTCATTAGTAATCCAAGGCTTAGGTGTAACCGATACAATTCTTGCTTCAAATATTACATCAAATGTTACATCTACTATAGAATTCGCATCAAGTAATATATTTACAAATAGTATTGCTGCAAATATTTGGAATAATTTATACAGTGCAAATGTAATAGAATCCGATAATGCATTATTCTATACCAATGCTAGAGTTTATTCTAATGTTGCTCCGTTACTTGCGTATAAAGCAAACATAACAGATTTAACAACTGCTAATGTTATTGAATTAACAAACCTTTATTACACTAACGCTAGAGTATATTCAAACGTAATTGGTTTATTAGATGCCAAGGCCAATGTTGTAGATTTAACAACATCTAATGTTGTTGAAGGTAATAATTTATATTACACAAATGCAAGAGTAAGATCTACTCTTTCTGGCGGAACAGGTGTTTCGTATAACACTACGACAGGTCAAATTTCAATTGGTCAGAATGTTGATGCTCATGCAAATGTAACATTTAATGAAATGACCATTACTGGGAACTTAAATGTTTTCGGAAATGTTGTAGGATTTTACGCTAATAATTTAGTTGTAAATGACCCATTAATTCAATTGGGGTTTGGTAATCCTTCAGACGGAATTGATCTTGGTTTTATCGGACATTATAACGATGCTGGAACTGAAAGACGTGCGGGTCTATTTAGAGACGCTTCAGAAAATAATTTTAAATTCTTTGATAATTATTCGGTAGAACCTGGATCAGTAATAGATACTGCAAATACTTCATTCCGTTTATCAAATGTTGTTGCATCTACATTCATTGGTAATGTGGTTGGCAATGTAAATGGTTTTGTAAGTTCTATTAGTAATTTTTCTACTAGCAACTTAGCAGAAGGTAATAATTTATACTATACTAATACTCGAGTTTATGCAAATGTAATTGGTTTATTAGATTTAAAGGCAAATGTTGTAGATTTAACAACTGCTAATGTCGCAGAATTAAATAACTTATATTATACTAATACTCGAGTTTATGCTAACGTAATACCTCTATTAAACTTAAAATCAAATATATCTGATTTAACAACTGCTAATGTCGCAGAATTAAATAACTTATATTATACTAACACACGTGTTTACGCCAATGTTATTGGGTTATTAAACACCAAAGCCAACGTAGTTGATTTAACAACTGCTAATATTGCAGAAGTAGATAACTTATATTATACTAACGCAAGAGTTAATGCACTTGTTCAGCCTTCAGTTGCAGAATTAAGAGCACTTGTATCAAGATTTAATTCTAATGTATTGTATGTTGCTCAAAATGGTAATGATGCAAATGACGGTACTACAATGGGTAACGCATTCGCAAACATACACGTTGCTTTAGCTGCAGCAACACAATGGACAACTGTATTCTTGAAGAGTGGCGATTACAGATTATATAATCAACCTGTAACGATACCAACCCGTGTCGCATTAATAGGTGATAACTTAAGAACAACAACTATTAGACCAAGTCAACCAAGTGTTGATATGTTCTATGTTAACAATGCCTGTTATGTAACAGGTATTACATTCAGAGATCACGTATCGCCATCAGCAGTATTCTCATATAATCCCGACGGATCCGCAGGAACTATTGTAACTAGTCCGTATATTCAGAATAGTTCATCAATTACAACTACCGGAACAGGTATGAGAATTGATGGAAGATATGTTTCCGGATTACGCTCTATGGTGTGTGATGCATATACACAAACCAATGAAGGCGGTATTGGTATCCATATGTTAAATAGAGGATACTCACAATTGGTATCTGTATTTACAATTTGCTGCCATATTGCTATTAAGTGCGAAACAGGTGGATTCTGTTCTATTACAAACTCTAACGCATCATTTGGAACATATGGTTTATGGGCAGATGGTGTAAGTGAACCTTTATATTACGGAAAAGTACAAACAGGTACAACTGAAGCAACTAATCAAATAACATTAAGTAACTTAAGTATTAGACCAAATTATGGCGATTCTGTGTTGTTTGCAAATTATGATCAAGCTAAATGTGCAAGAGATACAGGATTAATTGTAGATTCATTAGCAATAGATTTGGCATACAATAGCAATACCCAATCTACGTTTGCCGGGTTACAATATTGGGCTCAACCTACTTCTGCAATTCCAAATCAATCTGTTGAAACAATTAATGCAATTAATGTTGCGGCACAAATTGCTATTGCGTTTGCTCAAGGAAATACCGTTAGTCAAGTATATCAGTCTAATGTTGGACCTACAAACGGAACAGGCGGAACGGCTGTGGAATCAACCATTGTATTAAATAATTTTAATACAATTACTAATATAATACAAAATGGAACTGTAGGTGTAACAGATACAATTATACCTAATCAATATCCTGCAAATACTAATGTGAATGTATCAAATGCAGCAAACAATATTATAGACAATAAAACTTTTATTGCTGCAGAAGTTATAGGATATATTGATTCTACATATCCTGGATTCTGGGCAAACACAACATTCCTTGATTCTGCAAATGCGCAGGCAAAATGCTCTCGCGATGTTGGATATATTTTAGAAAGTGTTACATTTGATTTGAGACATGGAGGCAATAGACAATCTGTTACCTCTGGCACTTATTATTATCAATATGATGCAAATATTACACAAATTAACAATCAGGTAGTACAAACAGGTGCAGCATATTACTTTATAGGTAATTTAGTTGATAACATTATAAGAGGAAATGTTATTGCTAATGTATATCAAACCGGAGTAATACAAAATACAACTGCTGCGGCATATGCAACAAGTACAGAAGCAAACTTATTATTAGATGATGTTAGATTAATTGCAAATATTGTTACCTTTGGACCCAATGTTGCGTATGAAAAACAGCCAATCACATTTACTCCTAGTACCGAGCCGAATGTTATAAATGCTACAAAATTAGTTATAGCTAATAAAGATTTTATTAAAGCTGAAGTATTAGAATTTGTAAATCAAAATTGGGCAAATATTAGCAATGGATCAGCCACATTCTATACAGTATTAGCTTCAACAGAATTAGTTGCAAATACAAGTACAATAACATTATTGACGTTGGTTGATGATAATATATTGGCAAATTCAAGAGCTTCTTTCCATCAAGCAAGTTATATTTCATCCAGCGGTCATACGTTTGAATATGTGGGATCGGGCACTACTATTGCAACTGCATTACCGTCTTTAGGTGGTGTACCTATACAGGCAAATGAGGTAATTGAATTGCGCGGCGGCCAAGTTTATTTCACAAGTACCGACCAATTAGGCGACTTTAGAATCGGAAAAGGTTTGGTTATAAATAGAGTTGACGGCACAATTACAGGTAGAACATTCAACAAAGCATTGTTCGCAGTTATGACTCCATATATGCTAGCACTCGAGGGATAATAAATGGCAACAGCACTAAACGTATTTAAAACAGTAACATCAAATCTTATAACATCCGCTAATGTGATTTATACTGCTCCCGCTCTAAGAACAACTATTATATTATCGTTGCAGGTAACGAACATATCAGGATCAACTGCTAATACCACAATATATCATAGTACTGCTGGAAATCAGTATGTTGAGTTATGTAATAATTTTGAAATTCCAGTAAACGATTCCGCTTCTATTCTTGGCGGCAAATTAGTGTTAGAAACAGGACAAAAACTTGTGGCAAAAGCGGGCGCAAACACCGCATTACGATTGGTTATGAGCTTATTAGAAACTGCAAATGACTAAACTAATATCGGGTAGAGTAAAAAAGATACCTAGCGCTAATGTAGGCGCTAGTCGTTATGATTTTTTAAAATTATCTGAAGCAGAACCAGATTTAGGGTTACCTGCGGCTAATGGGTATGTTTTATCCGGGAATGTTGACGGCACCAGACGATGGATATTGCTTTCAACAGAGGCAACATTAGCAAATGTAGCAAATACTGTTTTATCAATTAACAATTTTACAACTGCTAATTTAGCAGAAGATGTTAATCTTTACTATACTAATGCAAGAGTTTACGCAAACGTAATTGGATTATTAAACGGTAAAGCAAATGTGGTTGATCTAACAACTGCAAATGTTGCGGAATTAACTAATTTATATTATACTAATGCTCGTGTCGATGCATATATAAGCCCAACATTAACAACCGCTAATGTAGTAGAATCTACAAGTAATTTATATTATACTGTAACAAGAGCTAATGCAGCAATTGATGATAGAGTAACCAAATCATTCATTGATAACTTAGGTGTAAGTAGTAGTTCTGCAGTATTTGCGGAAAATGCAAATGTAGCTAATACCGTTTTATCAATTAACAATTTCACAACTGCTAATTTAGCAGAAGATACTAATTTATATTACACAAATGCTCGCGTATATGCAAATATAATTAGTTTATTGAACGCTAAGGCAGATGTTGTTGATTTGACAACATCAAATGTTGTTGAAGGTAATAATTTATATTATACTAATACTCGCGTTTACGCTAATGTTATAGGATTATTAAACGCCAAAGCCAATGTTGTTGATTTGACAACATCAAATGTTGTTGAAGGTAATAATTTATATTATAGTAATACTCGCGCTAATGCGGCAATTGATGCGCGTGTAACTACAGAATTTATTGATAACTTAAACGTTTATGCTGCAAACGCATTCCACGCTGACTTTGCACAAGCAGCATTATATGTTATAAGCTTTGATACTCATACAACAGATAATTTAAACGAAGGAACATCAAATTTATATTATACCAATGCAAGAGTTGACGCATATGTAACCCCAAAATTAACAACTGCTAATGTTAGAGAGCTTGGTAGTAATTTATATTACTCAAATGCAAGAGTCCTTGCCGGATTAGTAAATTCAAATTTAGTTGTTAATGATGCTACTGTACGAGGTAATTTATATGTAGAGGGAGATGTAGTTACTTTAAATACTGCAACACTTGCAATCGAAGATAAAAACATAGTTCTTGCAAATGGCGCAGTAAATGCGGCCGCTGCCGATGGTGCTGGTTTTAATATTGCTGGGGCGCAAGCTAATTTAAAATACCGTTTAAACGGCGATAAATTTGAATTCAACAAATCTTTAGATGTTTTAGGTACAATAACTGCTTATGGATGGGAAGGTATCTACGCATCAAATGTTATTGGATTGACAACTGCTAATGTTACAGAATTAAACAACTTATATTATACTAACGCTCGTGTTTATGCAAACGTAATACCTTTATTAGATTTAAAGGCAAATGTTGTTGACTTAACAACATCTAATATTGCAGAGTTAACAAATCTTTATTACACCAATTCCCGTGTATATGCAAATGTTATTGGATTATTAAACGCCAAAGCTAACGTAGTTGACTTGACGACAAGTAATGTTGTCGAGGACATTAATTTATATTACACAAATGTGCGTGTTTACGCAAACGTAATTGGATTATTAAACGACAAAGCAAATGTAGTTGACTTGACGACAAGTAATGTTGTTGAAGGTAGTAGTTTATATTATACTAATGCAAGAGTTTACTCAAATGTTATTGGATTATTAAACGCCAAAGCTAACGTAGTTGACTTGACGACAAGTAATGTTGTCGAGGGTAATAATTCATATTATACAAATGCTCGTGTTCAAAATTATTTAGAACATGTCGACGGCAATATTCTGCCAATCTCATCCGGTCCATACGATATTGGTTCAGAAACTTATGCATGGCGCGATTTATGGCTGCAAGGCACATCTGTTAGATTTGTAAATTCTGGCTCTATGAGCGCCGTTGCAAACACATTTAGAATGGTTGATGCTAGCGGTAATGTAATATTTACTGCAAATTCTACAAATATTCCAATTACATCGTTTGATGGAAAATTGTCCGCCGCATTATTAACAACTGTTCCTAACTATTCCACATCTAATATTTCAGAAGGTAGTAATCTTTACTATACTAATGCAAGAGTTTACGCAAACGTAATTGGATTATTAAACGCCAAAGCTAATGTTATTGACCTAACAACATCAAATGTTGCGGAATTAAATAATTTATACTACACGAATGCTCGTGTATACGCCAATATTATTGGTTTATTAAATGTTAAGGCAAATGTATTAGATTTGACAACATCAAATGTTGTTGAAGGTAATAATTTATATTATACCAATGCAAGAGTTAATTCTCAAGTACAATCTAATTTAGCATTAAAAGCAAATGTTGCGGATTTAAACACCAGCAACGTTATTGAAGGTGATAATTTATATTACACTAATGCTAGAGTTTATGCAAATGTAATACCTTTATTAGATTTAAAGGCAAATGTTGTTGACTTAACAACTGCTAATGTTATTGAATTAACAAATCTTTATTATACTAATGCAAGAGTTTACTCAAATGTTATTGGATTATTAAACGCCAAAGCTAACGTAGTTGACTTGACGACAAGTAATGTTGTCGAGGGTAATAATTTATATTATACTAATACAAGAGTATCTTCTAATATAATAGGATTGTTGCCGTCATTAGCAGGCCTGAATATTTCTATTGAAGCAAACGGCCAAATTTCTGCAATATTATCTACAGCAGCAATTGGTGAAATATACACAAGTAATGTAATAGAAAACGGCGATACTACTACCGGTAACGTATATTTTTCAAATGCAAGAGCTAGAGCAGTAATAAGTGCAGGCGATGATTCTATTATTTACGACCCAGTTACAGGAACTATCAAAGCAACAAATGTAATAACTGCTAATGTTGAATCAACTGTTTCGAACTTAACAACAGCAAATATAGTTGAATCAGCTAGCAGTTTGTATTTTTCAAATGCAAGAGCTAGAGCAGCAATTTCTGCAGGTACCGGCGTAACATATGACAAAAATACCGGTGTTATTGCAATCGGTCAAAATGTAAATACTACCGCAAATGTAACATTCGGCACGGTAAATATTACTGGCAATTTGAATGTTTTAGGAAACACTGTAGGTTTTTATGCCAATAATTTAATTATAACTGATCCATTAATTCAATTGGGGTTTGGTAATCCTTCAGATTCAATTGATCTTGGATTCATTAGTCGTTATAATGATTCGGGCACTGAAAGACACGCTGGGTTATTTAGAGACGCAACTGATAAGAAATTTAAGTTCTTTGATAATTATTCGGTAGAACCTGGTGACACAACTCTTGACACCGCACACCCAACATTCCGTCTAGCAAATGTGGTTGCTACAACATTCGAAGGCAATGTAGTAGGTAATGTAACTGGCTTTGTTTCTTCAATTGGAAATTTCAGTACAACCGATTTAAATGAAGGTACTAATTTATATTACACCAATGCTAGAGTATATTCAAATGTAATAAGTGTACTTAATAGCTACGCAACTGTTGCGAATTTAAATTTAAAAGCAAATGTTGTTGACTTAACAACTGCTAATGTTGTTGAATTAACAAATCTTTATTATACAAATGCAAGAGTTTACTCAAATGTTATTGATCTTTTAAATGCCAAGGCCAATGTAGTTGATTTAACAACAAGTAACGTTGTTGAAGGTAGTAGTTTATATTACACAAATGCTCGTGTATATGCTAATGTTAGTCCATTACTAGATAATTATCAGACTCTTGCAAATGCGGCATTAAAAGCTAATATATCAGATCTAACAACAAGTAATGTTGTCGAGGACATTAATTTATATTACACAAATGCGCGTGTTTACGCAAACGTAATTGGATTATTAAACGATAAGGTTAACCCGGCAGATTTAACAACAGCAAATGTTAGAGAATTAGCAGGTAACTTATATTATACAAATGCAAGAGTATACTCAAACGTAATATCTCTATTAAACGCAAAGGCTAATGTTGCTGATCTAAATACAAGCAATATAATTGAAGGAACTAATTTATATTATACAAATGCTCGTGTATATGCTAATGTTATTTCCTTATTACCAAATTATACCGGTAACATTACTGCAGGCAATGCCACAATTGGTGGAACATCTGGGGGATTTATTACTGGTGCTAATTTAATTAGTACTAATATCATTTCAGCAATAACTTGGATAGGTTTGTATGCTGCAAATGTTGCAGGATTAACAACTGCAAATGTAACTGAATTAAACAATTTATACTACACCAATGCAAGAGTTTATTCAAATGTAATTAGTTTATTAAATGCCAAGGCTAATGTAGCTGATCTAAATACAAGCAATATAATTGAAGGAACTAATTTATACTACACCAATGCAAGAGTTTATTCAAATGTAATTAGTTTATTAAATGCCAAGGCTAATGTAGCTGATCTAAATACAAGCAATATAATTGAAGGAACTAATTTATACTATACGAATGCAAGAGTCCTTGCAGGATTGGCAGATTCAAATTTAGTTGTTAATGACGCAACTATCAAAGGTAACCTATATGTTGAAGGCGACGTAGTTACCTTAAATACTGCAACCCTGGCAATTGAAGATAAAAATATAATACTTGCAAATGGCGCAATAAATTCTACAGCAGCAGATGGTGCAGGATTTAATATTGATGGGGCCCAAGCTAATTTAAAATATCACAATACTGGCGACAAATTTGAATTCAACAAATCGTTAGATGTTTTGGGCACAGTAACGGCTACAACAATATATTCTAATACGTGGAATAATTTATTTACAAGTAATGTAATTGAAGGTGCAAATTTATATTATACAGTTATTCGGGCAAATGCAGCAATTGATGATAGAGTAACCAAATCATTCATTGATAACTTAGGTGTAAGTAGTAGTTCTGCAGTATTTGCGGAAAATGCAAATGTAGCCAATACCGTTTTATCAATTAGTAATTTTACAACCTCCAATTTAATAGAAGGTGCAAATTTATATTACACAAATGCCCGTGTATATTCTAATGTAATTAGTTTATTGAACGCTAAGGCCGATGTAACCGACTTAACAACAAGTAATGTTGTTGAGGGCAATAATCTATATTATACTAATACTAGAGTTCATGCAAATGTTGTTGCATTGTTGCCAAGTGTTAACGTAAGCATTGTTTCTTCTTATCAACAATTTGTTTCGGATGGAGCAACAACAGTATATACATTATCTACAAGCGTACCTAATGAATCTAGTATATTTGTTATAATTGACGGTTTAACGCAAATACCTTCATTAGATTATACTGCTTCAGGTACAACATTATCATTATTAACAGTGCCGGCAAATCAGTCAAATGTCGTGGTAAGATATTTTTCAGCGACCCTTTCACAATGACAATTAGTACACCAAAACGTAGAACAATAAATAATAGAAAAACAGGGCAGTATTAAATGGCTACACAGTTAAATGTTGCGTATATAAAAACAAAAGGATCTAACACGTTTGATGTACTACGTGTTGGCGCAACCGGCAACTTAGAATATGCTAGTGTTGGTATTTTAGGTTTAACAACATCAAATGTGGCAGAAGGCAGTAATTTATACTATACAAATACAAGAGTTTATGCAAATGTAATACCCCTATTAGATTTAAAGGCAAATGTTGTTGATTTAACAACAAGTAATGTTGTTGAAGGTACAAATTTATACTATACAAATACAAGAGTTTATGCAAATGTAATACCTTTATTAGATTTAAAGGCAAATGTTGTTGATTTAACAACAAGTAATGTTGTTGAAGGTACAAATTTATACTATAGTAATACTCGTGCAAATGCAGCAATCGATAATAGAGTAACAAAAGCATTCATTGATAACTTGGGCATAAGTGGTAGTTCTGCAGTATTTGCCGAAAATGCAAATGTAGCTAATACCGTTTTATCAATTAGTAATTTTACAACTGCTAATTTAATTGAAGGTGCAAATTTATACTATACTAATGCAAGAGTTTATGCTAACGTAATTGGTATATTAAACGATAAAGCAAATGTTGTTGATTTAACAACTGCTAATGTTTCAGAACTAAACAATTTATATTACACGAATGCTAGAGTTTACGCCAATGTTATTTCCTTATTACCAAATTATACCGGTAATTTAACTGCGGCAAATGCCACAATTGGTGGAACATCTGGGGGATTTATTACTGGTGCTAATTTAATTAGTACTAATATCATTTCAGCAACAACGTGGACAGGTCTATATGCCTCAAATGTTGTAGGATTAACAACTGCAAATGTTGCAGAAATAAACAACTTATATTACACAAATGCAAGAGTTTATGCAAATGTGATTGGATTACTAAATGATAGAGCAAATATTGGCGATTTAACAACATCAAATGTTGTTGAAGGTGCAAATTTATATTATACGAATGCAAGAGTAAGATCAACACTGTCATCTGGTACCGGTGTTAGCTATGATAACACAACCGGTCAAATTTCAATTGGTCAAAATGTAGATACACACGCTAATGTAACATTTAATGAATTAACTATTACTGGCAATTTAAATGTCGTAGGTAATTTAGTTGGGTTCTACGCAAATACTTTAGTTATTAATGATCCATTAATACAACTAGGATACAATAATCCTTCGGATAGTATTGATCTTGGATTCCTTGGTCATTATAATGATTCGGGCACAGAAAGACACGCTGGGTTATTTAGAGACGCTAGTGATAAGAAATTTAAGTTCTTTGCTAACATTGTAGGTGTACAGGGCCCTGCAACTATTGATACTGCTAATGATAGTTTCCGTTTAGCAACCGTTGTTGCCGAAACATTCGAAGGCAATGTTACTGGATTTGTAAGTTCTATAGGCAACTTTACAACCAGTGATTTGACTGAGGGCAACCAACTATATTATACAAACGCAAGAGTTGATGCGTATGTAACACCAAAATTAACTACTGCTAATGTTTCAGAGCTAACAAATCTCTATTATACAAATGCCCGAGTATATTCTAATGTAATTGGTCTAATTGGGGACAAAGCTAACGTATCGGATCTAACAACTGCTAATGTATTAGAAGTTGGTAACAACATATTTTACACCAATGCAAGAGTTTATTCAAATGTAATTAGTTTATTAAATGCCAAGGCCAATGTATCGGATCTAACAACTGCTAATGTATTAGAAGTTGGTAACAACATATTTTACACCAATGCAAGAGTTATTGCAAATGTTTTAGATTATTTTGCAGTAAATGAAATATCTTCAAATGTTGCGGCAGCTTTAGTTAATTTTGGCAGCAACATAATTAACACAACAGGCAATATTGCTGCAGGCAATATAATCGTAAATACAGTCACTTCTAATATTTGGACAAATTTATATACTGCTAACGTACTCGAAACATCTGGCAATTTATATTATACTAACACACGAGTTCTTTCAAATGTTTTAGAATATTTAGCAGTAAATCAAACATCTTCAAATGTTGCAGCCGCATTGGTTAATTTTGGTAGTAACATAATTAACACAACCGGCAATATTACCGCCGGTAATGTTTTTGCAAATACGATTATTGGAAATGGCGGCGGATTTATTGTTGGTGCTAATTTAATATCCACAAATATTATTTTAGCAACAACTTGGACAGGATTGTATGCAGCAAATGTAGTTGGGTTAACAACTGCTAATGTGTTAGAAGTTGGTAGTAACATATACTATACTAATGCAAGAGTTCTTTCAAATGTTTTAGAATATTTAGCAGTAAATCAAACATCTTCAAATGTTGCGGCCGCATTAATTAATTTTGGTAGTAACATAATTAACACAACCGGCAATATTACCGCCGGTAATGTTATTGCTAATAATTTTATACAACTTGGTACTGGCACTGGCGCAATTACATCCACATCTAATCTTAACATAACAGCTGCCGGCAATATTAATCTTTTAAGCGGCAATGTTGTTATTAGTAATAGAGTAATTGTTGGTGGCGCAACTAGCAATATAGTTATAGATGGTAATACCGGCAATATTTCTGTTACAAACACTTTAACAACAAACAATTTAATAATTAGAGGATTTGAATTATTCTCGAATAATGATATTTCTCTTAATAGAGTTACAGCCAACATTTGGAATAATCTATATACTGGAAA